>ERZ650305.212-NODE-212-length-21557-cov-6.745791_pt1 | contig 21557 bp, 24 predicted proteins | sample MGYA00376241_ERZ650305 | MGnify/ENA primary metagenome ERZ650305 (study PRJEB26733, sample SAMN07839276) | wastewater metagenome | biome: urban; feature: artificial channel; material: waste water | place: USA: North Carolina | collected 2016-02-25 ... | reverse complement strand
ACGAGATAGTACAAGGTGACTGGAGTTCAGACGTGTGCTCTTCCGATCTCGCAACGCTACACCAAAACGTTTGTGGATGGGACGGATACTTTTACCCTCAGCTTTTTTAACGGTGATTTCCGAAAGGTCATGACTTATCTGGGGCAAACAAGTGGTCGTGATGCAGACAAAATCGTTAAAGCTGGCTTGACACCCCACAACTTTGAGGACACGGTAGGCTTTGAAGAAGCGGAGATGGTTTTTGTGATGCGAAAACTTTATCAAGCGACGATCGATCCCGAAAAATTTATTGATTCGTCTATTTCTGAACACTATCCTGAAAAAGACTACCACGATATGTATATCGCTGAAATTGTCAAAGTTTATGTCAAAGAAAATTAAAAAGCCGTCAGAGGCTTTTTATAGTTGTCGTAAAATGTAGTCAGTCGTTCGTTCAACGCTTGCTACGTCATAAGTCAGCTGTAAATCATGACTCAGGCTTGGTAGGAGATCATTCGCCATTTTAAGCGCAGTGGATAAGGCTTGTCCAGTCCCTGTTAAATCTGACAAATCATACAAACTTTCAATTCCCTCAAAATAAGCAGGGAGTCGTTTGTGTGCCTTACCAACTGAAAGTGAAAAGTCTGTGTCCCTTCCGATGCGCCAAGTCAGCAGGCGGTAAAGCTCTTCACGAACGATTGACTCAAAAAAGGTGTTAGCGTAGAGGAGTTCCCCCCGCAAGATGCCTTTGAGAACATAGGTGCTAACCCAGAAGAATTCTGTGATGCTGTCGTCGAATTCGGATTGAGTTGGGCGCTGTACCCAGTGGGTCCGGTCGGATGTGGCGGTTAGATTGGTGTAGTGACCTGTTTTGTCCAGCAAGATCGTGTTGAGCGTGTCCTCTGCCAAATAATCGGGCACAACGGAAACAGGTTGAATTTTCAAATCCAGACGATTGCCATCCATGAACTGCATCAGCCAGCACCACCGATTTTTTTCGGGTAAAATCTGCTGTATCATCATGTCGCCGAAGCGACTGCGATCAAACACAGCGAAAGTTGGAAAGACATCATCTGAAACAAAGTAGGTGATGTCGAAATCTTGGTACTGATCAGGTGTAACAGTAGGATCATTGCGGGAGCCTTCGCTGCCAATCATGAGGATAGCGGTATTTTCTTGAGCTGTTGTCAGGATCAGGTTGTAAAGTGTTTCAGAGGTCATAATATCTCCTTTGATGCTATTTTTGGACCAAAAAAGACAGATCAAGTTATAATCTGTGTTTTAATCTAGGGAAAATGAAGCGATCGGCACTGTTAATCAGGGTGCCCTGAAACAGGAGGGCGAAAGCAGTTCCGATATTGACTGCGACAACCTGCTGATAAATAAGTCCTAAAATGAGGATCACGATAGCAGGGACTGAAAAATTAACCCACTGCGCAAGGTTTGCGTTGCTGTTGAAATACTGGAATCTGAGGATATTAGTCATTTCATCGATCGGATGTAAGATCAGATTTAAGCGTTGATAGATCGATATAGCAATGGCAATCATTACGATACCAAGGATATCTAGTGCGATGACGACGGTCAAAGGAAGGTTTGAAATCCCTAATGTCAAAAAAACTGTTTAAAGAGTCCGACAAATGGTGCGAAAAAACTGATGAATATGATATTGCCTAAAATACTTGGCCAGTCAAAACGACGGATTAAAGCGATATTAATCAGGATTTGTATGGCACCGTAGAAGATGAGGACCCATGAAATCGAAAAATTAAAATCTAGTGCGATGTTAGCAGCAAAGGCGGTCCACATACTAGAACCCATGTTAGCTGCGACAGTTAAGCCGTTACCTATCGCATTAATAAAAAGTGAGAGTGAAAAATAAAAAATTGTTTCTAGAGTTGTCGGCTTTCTGAGCCCATCCTGCGTTGTGATCATGACACTATTATACTACACTTTGAGAGAGGATACTGTTAACAGACATGGAAATGACAGAAAAATGTCTAACTTTTCATCAGTTTTTATTTTAGTAGATGGGCATTTGAGAGATTTTTATAGTTTATATGAAGACCGACACTATTCTAAAGCCGTTTTTAGCATAAAATATGATAAAATATGGGTATGAATGCTATTTTAGATATGATCGTGACGGTCACTAGAACACATTTTAGTACAATCGTGTTCTTCACTAACCTCATCCTCTCCTTAGTTATTATTTTCCGGGAAAGAAAAAGTACGGCATCAACCTGGTCGTGGCTCTTTGTCGTTAACTTATTACCTATCTTTGGTTTTATTCTCTATATCTTAATCGGTCGAGGCATCTCCAGCTTTCGGATTTTTAAGTTGGAGTCACAACCGAGGCATGGCTTTGAACAGGAGATAAAACAAGCGAAAGCAGCCTATAGGAAAGATCGTTTTCTAACTAAAATAACAGATAATTACGTTATAGGCCAATTGTTACACATGCTGTTTATCTCAGAAGAATCTATCGTCTCCATGAATACAGATGTGCAGCTTTTTACTGATGGACGAGAAAAATTTGATGCCTTGATTGCTGATATTGAAAAAGCTCAGCACCATGTCCATGTCGAATACTATATTTTCCGGATGGATAACTTAGGTAAGGAGTTAACACAAGCCCTTATCGCAGCTAGAAACCGTGGTGTAGAAGTTCGCGTGTTGATTGATGCTTGGGGATCAAACGGCACGAAAATGCGCCATTTTAAAGAGCTGACAGCTGTAGGTGGGGAAGTCGTTTATTTCTTTCCATTGATTCTTCCAATGATTAATCCGCGGACTAATTACCGCTTGCACCGTAAGATTGTCGTCATTGACGGCAAAATCGGGTATACCGGTGGATTTAATGTCGGTGATGAATATGTCAGTATCACTAAAAAGTTTGGTTACTGGCGAGATAATCATTTGCGCGTGATGGGAGATGTCGTTTATTCTCTACAAAACCGTTTTATCATGGACTGGAATAGTCAACACCAACACGAAATTGAAAACTCTGTCGCTTATTTTCCTGAAACAGACGCGTCTGGTCATATCACGGCCCAGTTCGTGTCAAGTGGACCAGATACCAAACGTGAGCAAATCAAAATGGCTTATTTGAAGATGATCAATGGGGCAGAAGATGAGATTATCATTCAAACACCTTACTACATTCCAGATGATGCTATTCATGAAGCCCTGAAACTCGCCCTTTTAAGTGGCGTCAAGGTCAAACTACTAATTCCCAATAAACCCGACCATCCCTTTGTTTATTGGGCAACTTATTATTATAGTGCTAGCCTCGTGCGTTACGGTGCAGAAGTTTACACCTATGAAAATGGTTTTGTTCATGCGAAAACGATTATTATTGATGGCAATTTTGCATCAGTAGGCTCTGCCAACTTTGACTACCGCAGTTTTAGTCTAGATTTCGAAGGCAATATGATCATCTATGATCGTGACTTTTCACAACGCCTTCGTAATGATTTCTTTGATGACCTGAAAGTCAGTCAACAACTTACCATGGCGCGCTATGAACAACGTTCGTTTTTCATTAGATTTAAAGAAGGCATTGCCAGACTCATCGGGCCAATGTTATAAAATCCGAACATTACAGCAGAATATTTTTCAAAATACACCAACACTTTGGAAGAGTCTTTCAAAGTGTTTTATAATGAATAATGGAAGTTGTGACGAGCAGAGAAAAATGTTTGGGTGGATTAAAAGTTTTACAGATTCCCTAATATCTTCTGTCACAATAGCGAAGTTTATCAGACAATCTGATAAACTCGGTCGGTATCTGCAAATAAGCTATTGAGATGATCATAATCAAATCAGTAGACTAGTATTTGGAGAATATAAGATGAATAATTTACCCGTTTTTGACTATGAGGACATCCAACTCGTTCCTAATAAGTGTATCATCAATAGCCGTAGTGAAGCTGATACATCTGTTAAGCTTGGAGAACATACCTTTAAAATTCCAGTGGTTCCTGCTAACATGCAGACAATCATTGATGAAGATGTCGCAGAATATCTTGCAAAAAATGGCTATTTCTATGTCATGCACCGTTTTGATGAAGCAGCACGCATCCCTTTTGTGAAGAAAATGCAGGCACAGAGCTTGATTGCTTCTATTTCAGTAGGCGTTAAGGACTATGAGTATGCTTTTATTGATGCCCTAAAAACAGAAAATGCCGTACCTGAATTCATCACGATTGACATTGCACATGGTCATTCTGACAGCGTTATTCGCATGATTCGCTACATTAAAGAAGTTATTCCAGAAACTTTTGTCATCGCAGGCAACGTCGGTACGCCTGAGGCCGTTCGTGAGCTTGAAAATGCTGGAGCTGATGCGACAAAGGTTGGCATTGGACCAGGGAAAGTTTGTATTACCAAAGTTAAAACAGGTTTTGGTACTGGCGGCTGGCAACTGGCTGCTCTACGTTGGTGTGCTAAGGCTGCGCGTAAACCGATTATTGCGGATGGCGGTATTCGGACCCACGGAGATATTGCCAAATCAATTCGTTTTGGTGCAAGTTTTGTCATGATCGGTTCATTATTTGCCGGACACGAAGAAAGTCCAGGTCAAACCATCACCAAAGACGGTGAACTCTACAAAGAATATTTCGGATCAGCTTCTGAGTACCAAAAAGGTGAGAAGAAAAACGTCGAAGGCAAGAAAATTCTCGTACCACACAAAGGTGCCCTTCAAGATACCTTAACTGAGATGCAACAAGATTTGCAAAGTTCGATTTCTTATGCCGGTGGTCGTGATCTCGAAAGCCTGACGAAAGTTGATTATGTGATCGTAAAAAATTCTATTTGGAATGGTGATAGTATTTAAGACGATTGAAATAATAAAGTTCTGGACCTATTTCAGAACTTTTTTTGCAGATTAAAGAGTAGAATAATCAACAGATTATCTAGTTGTTTAAAAATATGTTATATTATATTGAATATATAACAGTATCATGGTAGAATAATATGATATATTTTTAACTGATTTGGTAAAGGAGGATAGGATTATCTATATAGATTGAGGTAGTCTTATCAATTTTAGAGGAGGAAGAATCATCAGAATGACTAACACAACTTCACAAAGAAAAGTATTAATTTCTGCAGCATCTGGGATTGGCTTAGAAAATATGGACATTATGTTCCTGTCATTTTCTATGGCATCAATCATTGCAACATTTGGTGTCACGGGTACACAGGCTGGATGGATTGGAACAATTACCAATTTTGGCATGCTTTTTGGCGGTATTATTTTTGGAATGTTAGCTGATAAAATTGGTCGGGTTAAGGTTTTTTCATACACAGTCATTATTTTTTCAGTTGCATCAGCCTTGATGTTTTTTGCTTCAAATATTTATCTTGTTTATTTGTTTAGATTTATCGCAGGAATCGGGGCAGGTGGTGAATACGGTGCCTGCATGTCCTTGGTTTCGGAGTCAACGCCCAAAGAGAAATTAGGGAAAGCAACATCTATTGTTGCGATTGGCGGACAAATCGGTGCGATTCTGGCAGCGGTTTTAGCATCACTGATTATTCCAGCTTTTGGTTGGAAAATGTTGTATGTCATTGGTCTATTTCCTGTACTTATGGTGCTATGGATTCGAAAAGATATCAAAGAACCTGAGAGCTTTCAAGCGACCAATCGTGCTGATCGCGGTCATCTGGGTCTATTGTTTAAAGATAGTAAAACGTCATGGCAAACCATTGGTCTTAGCTTAATGGTCATGGTTCAAATCGCAGGCTATTTTGGCCTCATGAACTGGTTGCCTAAGATTATGCAAGATCAACTCAACCTTAATATCGCTGGTTCATCGCTTTGGATGGTTAGTACCATTCTTGGGATGTCTGTTGGGATGATGACCTTTGGGACAATCATGGATAAATTAGGATCAAGATTTTCATATACCATTTTCTTGATTTGCTCTGCAGCTTCAGTTTATCTTTTGGTACTTGCTAATAGTAAAGTGACTTTGATTTTAGCAGCAGTTGTTGTCGGCTACTTCATCAATGGTATGTATGGCGGCTATGGTGCGATTATTTCAAGTTTATATCCGACAGAAATTCGTGCAACAGCTAACAACTTTATCATGAATATCGGTCGCGCTGTTGGTGGCTTTTCATCGGTAATTATCGGTTTCTTGCTGGATAAATACTCCTTGATGATTGTTGTTGTTTTCTTGTCTCTTATCTACATCTTTAGTTTGGTGATTATGATGACAATTCCAGGTATTGGGAAATTGAAAAAAGCCAATTAATATCTGTCAAGAAAAAAACTTGACACCACAAAATAATCTGCTATAATAATAAATGTAAACAAAAAAGAAAAGAGAAATATCATGTCTGTAAAAATTCGTTTGACTCGCATGGGTTCAAAGAAAAAACCTTACTACCGTATTAACGTTGCTGATTCACGTGCACCACGTGATGGTCGTTTCATCGAAACAGTTGGGACATACAACCCATTGATCGCTGATGAAAATCAAGTAACTTTAAAAGAAGAACGCATTCTTGAGTGGCTTGGAAATGGCGCACAACCTTCTGACACTGTTAAAAACATCTTGTCAAAAGCTGGCGTTATGAAAAAATTCCACGAAGCAAAATACGCTTCAAAATAAGCAAGTATTATATTTGTGAGAAGCGACTATTTTTGGTCGCTTTTTTGATAAGTTTAGCTATGAGTAGCCCAGCTACTTTTTGAGTCTAAACTTTGACTAAACGAAAGAGACTATTATGGATTTAGATGTACAAGAGTTGGTATTGACGATTGTTAAGCCATTGACTACTGAACCTGACCTTGTTCGTATTGACGTCGTAGACGGAGATGAGTTTATCGAGTTTCACCTCCATGTTGCAGAACATGATATGGGACGAATTATCGGCAAGCAAGGTCGGATTATTCAAGCCATCAGAACGATTGTTTATTCTGTGCCTGTTGAAGGTAAAAAAATTCGTCTACTCGTCGAAAAATAATCAAAACGCTGGTTTCAGCGTTTTTTTTTTGACGAAAAAGTCCCTTTTTTTGAGATGTTGTAGTATTGGACTGATAGGCGGTCTGTGGTATAATATAAGAATGGATTATTACAAAGTAGGAACGATTGTTAACACGCAAGGTTTACAAGGTGAAGTACGTATTATTTCGGTAACGGATTTCTCTGAAGAACGTTATCAAAAGAATGCTGAATTGGCCTTGTTTGATAAGGCTGACAATTTCGTCAGAACACTAAAAATTAAAACACACCGCAAACAAAAGAATTTTGATATCGTTAAATTTGACGGCTTATATAGCATTAATGACGTTGAGAAGTTTCGTGATTTCTCACTCAAAGTCGCTGCTGAAAACCGTGCTGAATTGGATAGCGAAGATGAGTTTTACTATGACGATATTATCGGCCTAGACGTTTTTGAACATGGCACAAAAATCGGTACTGTCTCAGAGATTCTACAACCAGGGGCTAATGACGTCTGGGTTATCAAGCGTCAAGGTAAAAAAGACTTACTCTTACCGTTCATTGACGACGTGATTTTATCTGTCGATATAGCTGGAAACCAAGTCACAGTTGAGATACCAGAAGGATTGGATGACTAAGATGCGAATTGATATTTTAACGCTCTTTCCAGAGATGTTTTCAAGTCTGGACCATTCGATTGTCGGTCGTGCGCGAAAATCAGAGAAAATTGACGTTAATTTCCATAACTTTAGAGATTTCGCGACTAACACGCAAAAACACGTCGATGATATGCCCTATGGTGGTGGTCAAGGTATGCTTCTCATGCCGCAACCCATTTTCGATACCATGGCATCATTTCCACACGAAAATGCTCGTGTCCTGATGATGGATCCAGCCGGTCGCAAATTTGACCAAGCCTTTGCGGAAGAGTTGGCGACAGAAGAGCAAATCGTTTTTCTCTGTGGGCATTACGAAGGCTTTGACGAGCGAATCAAAACCTTGGTAACCGATGAAGTTTCCCTAGGTGATTACGTCTTGACAGGGGGCGAAGTTGCTGCAGCTGTCATGATAGATGCCACCGTTCGCTTAATTCCAGATGTCCTTGGCAAAAAAGCTAGCCACGAAGACGACAGTTTTTCATCAGGCCTACTCGAATACCCGCAGTACACTCGACCTGAGGAGTTTAGAGGCCTCAAAGTACCAGAAGTGCTGATGAGTGGTCATCACGAAAACATTCGAAAGTGGCGCCTAAGCGAAAGCTTAGCGAAAACCCAACGTCTCCGTCCAGATCTTTTGGAAAAATACGAGCTGAACGCCGAGGAGAATGAGATTCTCAAAGGGTTAGAAGATGAGACTGTGGTACAATAGATGGAGATTAAAAATTATATCTGGGATTTTGATGGGACCTTGTTTGATACCTACCCCGTCATGCTAGATGCCCTACAACAAACCATCGCCAAACACGGAATTCTCTATGATGGTGATCTGGCATACTTTATCAAAAAATACTCGATTCGAAAATTTGCTTTGGATTATGCCACACCAGAATTTATTGATGACTATCATACACTCGAAGATGAGCTTCAGACAGATGTCAAGTTTTATCCAGAAATACCTGCTATTTTATCTGAAATTGTCAATAACGGGGGTCGAAATTTTGTCGTCAGCCATCGAGACAATAAAACCTATCAGTATTTAGGGGATTTGACAAATTTATTTTCTGAAATTATTACGAGTGATAATCACTTAGCTAGGAAACCAGACCCTGAAGCCTTAACCTACTTGATTGATAAATATAATCTGGATCCAAGTGAGACAGCCATGGTTGGCGATCGACCTCTAGATATACAAGCAGGCCAAAATGCTGGCATTAAAACGATTTTATTTGATGAAGCAGGCATTTTTCTGGATAATGCACTTAAAGCTGATGTGGTGTTCCAAACTTGGAAAAATTTTGAGCTGGCGAAAGTTCGTGGATGATTCCGCTTGGTCAGAGTGTTATTTCAGAAAGACTTTGAGCGGACGATAGTTCGCGAATGACCCTGCTTGGCTGAAACGCTAGTGCAGGTCAAGTTTCAAGATTTCACGAAGTGAAATCGCAGAAAGGATTTTAAAAAATGAAGATTGAACGCGAAAAAGAATTTGTCCACCAGTTTCACTATGATGCAAGAAACTTAGAGTGGGAGAAAGAAAATGGGACGCCTGAAACTAACTTAAATGTTCAATTCCAGTTAGTAGAAAATGCTGAGGGTGCGAGTGAAGCAGACACAGCGATTACAGCCATGTTAACCTTTATCATCGTCCTTGAAAACTTAGTGATTTCAGGCCACCTTAGTCAACTGAGCTATATTCGTGACTTAGTCATCGAAAATAGAGAGCAATTGGATCAAGAAAAGATGCAAGAATTAGCAGCCCCCTTGTTTGATTTACTTAACCGCCTAACATACGAGGTAACAGAAATTGCCTTGGATGAACCAGGCATTAATTTGGAATTTTGAGGTCGTATGAAAACCGCAATTATTACAGATAGCTCAGCTTATCTAAGTGATGACATAAGGAATAAAAACAACGTTTTTGTGTTGGATGTTCCAGTTTTTATCGCCGGTGAAACATATATTGAAGGCAAGAATTTGACTGTCCAAGCCTTCTATGACAAGATGGCAGTAACTGAAGAACTACCCAAAACGAGTCAGCCAAGTATTAGTGACTTGGTTACTTTGCTTGAAAAATTACAGGCTGACGGCTACACACACGTCATTGGTCTCTTTTTATCATCAGGCATTTCAGGATTTTGGCAAAATATTCAATATCTGAAAGATGAGTTTCAAGATTTGACTTTATTTTTTCCAGATACTTTAATCACGTCAGCGCCATTAGGTTATATGGTCGAAATGGCTTATAACATGATTAAAACCAATGCACAGTTTGACTTGATCACATCAGAATTGACTGAAATTATTGATCAAACAACAGCCTTTATTATCGTAGATGACTTAGATCATTTAGTTAAAGGTGGCCGTTTGTCAAATGGTGCGGCCATGATTGGTAATCTCTTAAATATCAAACCGATTTTACGCTTTGATGAAGAAGGGAAAATCGTTGTCTATGAAAAAATTCGGACAAGCAAAAAAGCCTTCAAACGGCTCTATAAGATTTTGGCTGAAAACACCAAGGATAGAGACTATAAAGTTTACGTGATTCATTCAAATATACCTGAAAAGGCACATGAAGTCGCAGAAGAATTAACCAGTAAGGGGTTTGATGTCTCGATTGCGAGCTTCGGTGCTGTTATTGGAACGCATCTAGGGGAAGGAGCACTCGGATTTGGTATGAGTCCGAAATTAAAATAATGATCAAAGTCATAATTTCTGGTTTTAAAGGTCGTATGGGATCGACTGCTGTTGATATGGTTAACAATGATCCTGAACTTGAATTAGCAGCTCTTATTGATCCATATACGACTGAAAAAGAGGTAGACGGTATCCCTGTTTTCAATGATAAAGCAGATGTCTTAGGCGTTGCTGCAGATGTCTGGGTGGATTTTACCATTCCAGATGTGGCCTATGCCAACACAAAATTTGCGATTGAACATAATATTTGCCCAGTTGTTGGGACAACAGGCTTTACAGAAGCACAAATTTCAGAGCTCATTGATCTATCACAATCGAAAAAAATAGGTGGCTTAATCGCTCCTAACTTTGCGATTGGTGCAATTCTAGTCATGGAATTCGCCCAAAAAGCAGCTCAATATTTCCCAGATGTTGAAATTATTGAGTTACACCATGATAAGAAAAAAGATGCGCCATCAGGAACAGCAGTTAAGACGGCAGAACTGATCAAAGAAACTAGGACCTATAAAAAGCAAGGGGCAGCTGATGAAGTTGAAACCCTGCCAGGTGCTCGTGGTGCTGAATTTGATGGCATGCGGATTCATTCTGTTCGCTTGCCAGGTCTTGTCGCACACCAAGAAGTCATTTTCGGAGCCAATGGTGAAGGCTTGACCTTGCGTCATGATTCTTACGACCGCGTTTCCTTTATGGGTGGTGTGAATCTTGGTATCAAGAAAGTCGTCAATCTCGACACCTTAGTATATGGATTAGAACATCTTTTATGAGAGTAGAAAAAATGCCGGCGGAGTTTGAGAAAGCTCTGCCGATTTTGCAAAAAATCAGAAATTCTGGCTACGAGGCTTACTTTGTTGGGGGCAGCGTGCGAGATGTTTTACTGAATCGTCACATTCATGATGTTGATATTGCAACTTCTGCCTATCCAGCTGAAACCAAGCAAATTTTCGAACATACGATTGATATCGGAATTGAACATGGCACAGTTTTAGTCCTAGAAAATGGTGGCGAATATGAAGTCACAACTTTTAGAACAGAAGATGTCTATGTCGATTATCGCAGACCATCGCATGTTAATTTTGTGCGGCAATTATCAGAGGATTTGTTACGGCGCGATTTCACCATTAACGCCTTTGCCCTAGCAGATGACGGTAATGTAATTGACCTTCATGGTGGCTTGGTAGATTTAGAAGCGCAAGTTCTTCGTGCTGTCGGTAATCCTTCTGAGCGCTTTAACGAAGATGCCTTACGGATCATGCGTGGCTTGAGATTTGCGGCAGTTTTAAATTTCGATTTGGAAAGCAAGACATTTGCTTCCATGAAAGAACATGCGAACTTACTGTCTAAAATCTCGATTGAGCGTATTTTCATTGAACTTGATAAATTACTGACTGCAGATTTCTGGCAAAAAGGTTTTCGTGAATTGCTAGCCATTGAAGCCTATCCCTATCTACCAGGATTTACGGATAAAACAGCTCTCGCCCATTTATTAGCGCTACCAGCAGGTTTTAAATTTACCAATTCAGTCCAATCCTGGGGGTATTTAGCCTACCAACTCGGCTACAGAGACGGTAAATTTTTACTCAAAAAATGGAAAGTCTCACGAGACTTCTCAACCGCAGTATCAAAATTTTTGAGCGCCTATGACAAGCGCTTGAAAGGTGATTTCTCGTCTGAGGATCTTTATAATTTAGGTAAATCAAGTCTGACCTTAGTCGAAGAAATGTTTGCTGCGCAAAATTTAGAGACGAATTTTGAGCATATCTCAGTACTCGATGTACAGTTACAAATCAGAACTAGAAAAGACATTGCCGTATCAGCAGGGCAAATCATGACAGAATTTGGGATTCAACCCGGCCCACAAATCGGCCAACTGTTCCACCAAATTGAGCTTGAAATTGTTAAAGGACAGCTACAAAACACCCCCCAAGAGATTTTTAATTATGTAAAAGGATATCATAAACATGGCGACAATGACTGATTTTCGTGTCGAAAATTTAACTAAATCTGTTGGAGACAAGACTGTTTTTTCACAGCTTAATTTTATCATCCACCCCTTAGATCGGATTGGTCTGATCGGTGTGAATGGCACAGGTAAGACAACCTTACTCGATGTCATCTCTGGCAAAGCGGGATTTGATGGTGATAATTCGCCATTTTTTGGCCGTAATGATTATAAAATAGAGTATTTAACACAAGATCCTCAGTTTGATGGTGAGCTATCCATCATGGATGCTATTTTATCTGATGACTTACCACAAATGCAAGCCATCAAACGCTATGAGCAGGCTTTGATAGCTCTCACGCAGGATGCGATGAATCCCAAACTGCAAGAAACGCTCAGCCAAGTCGAGGCGCAGATGACTGCGATAGAAGCTTGGGAAGTTGAAAACCAAGTCAAAACCGTCTTATCAAAACTGAAACTGCCGGATTTAACAGCACAGATAAAAAATTTGTCTGGTGGTCAGAAACGTCGCGTTCAATTGGCACAAGCACTTCTGAATCCAGCGGATTTGTTGTTGCTAGATGAACCAACCAACCATCTGGATGTTGATACCATTGCTTGGCTTGAAAACTATGTCAAAAATTCACGCCAAACGGTCCTATTCATTACTCATGACCGCTATTTTTTGGATAATCTAGCGACACGTATTTTTGAGCTAGATAATGGTCATTTGATTGAGTATCAAGGTAATTATCAGGATTATTTGCAGCAAAAAGCTGAAAATGATGAACGAGAATCAGCTCAACATCATAAAAATAAACAGCTCTACAAACAGGAATTAGCATGGATTCGAAAATCACCACAGGCTCGGGCGACCAAGCAGCAAGCGAGAATTGACCGCTTTGAAGACATCAAAAAAGATGTCCAAAGCGTGACGACATCAGATGATTTAACTATCAATGTCGCTACCGCGCGTATCGGCAAAAAAGTCATTAATTTTGACCATGTCAACTTTGCCTATGGTGCCGATAAAACGATTCTAAATGACTTTAGTTTGATCGTGCAAAATACAGATAGAATCGGTATTGTCGGCAACAACGGGACAGGTAAATCAACCTTGCTCAATCTCATCAGTGGTGATTTGACACCTGATTCAGGGAGTGTCGAAATCGGTGAGACAATTAAAATCGGCTATTTCTCTCAACAAATCCGTGGCCTTGACGAGTCAAAACGCGTCATTAATTTCTTGCAAGAAGTTGCGGATAATGCCCAAACATCCTCTGGCGAGTCAATTTCAGTCGTCAATCTATTAGAACAGTTTCTCTTCCCGCGGACAACCCACGGTACCTTGATTGAAAAACTTTCAGGTGGTGAGAAAAAACGCCTTTACCTGTTGAAGATTTTACTGCAACAACCGAATGTTTTGCTCCTAGATGAACCGACAAATGACCTTGATATCGCAACTTTAACAGTCCTTGAAAATTTCATCCAGCATTATCAGGGCGTTGTTATCACGGTCAGCCATGATCGTTATTTCCTGGATAAAGTGGCCAAGAAGTTACTGGTCTTTGACAAAGGAACGATTACAGAAGTTCACAAACTTTATTCCGATTATCTGACAGATAAGTTAAGCGACGAAAAAATTGTCGCTAAGACTGAAAGTAAGCCAGTCGTCAAGGAAAAAGTTGTTGAAAAACGCCGTATGTCTTATGCTGAAAAGCAGGAGTGGGCGACGATTGAAACAGATATTGCCGCACTAGAAGAAGCTATCGCAAGCATTGAAGCCGAAATGGCTGAAAATGGTGCAGACTTCACAAAACTAGGTGACCTACAAGCAAGCCTAGATGATAAAAACGCTGACCTACTAGCCATGTATGAACGTTACGAGTACTTATCGGAGTTTTAAATGCCAACTAATCCTAGAATTTTGAAAATGACCTTTGCTTCGGTTTATCCCTTGTATTTAGCCAAAGTTGAAAGAAAAAATCGCTCGCAGGCTGAGCTTGACCAAGTCATTCTATGGCTGACGGGTCTTAGCCAAGAAACCTTGGCAAATTTTATCGCGTCAAGGGCGACATTCCCTGAGTTTTTTAAAGCTTGTACACTGAACCCTAAGTCTGACACCATTACCGGCAGTATCTGTGGGGTTAAAGTGCAGGAGATTCAAGATCCGCTCATGAAGCAGATCCGTTTGCTGGACAAGGTCGTGGATGAGCTGGCTCGAGGTTGGTCACTGGAAAAAATTATGAGGACGTGATAAAATAAGCCTATGAGAAAAGCAGATAAGATTTTTATTGACAACATTCACAACATTTTAGAAAATGGTGTTTGGAGTGAGAATGCGCGCCCCAAATATAAAAGTGGTGTGACCGCAAACTCTAAGTATATCACAGGCTCTTTCGCTGAGTATGACCTGAGCAAGGGTGAATTTCCGATTACGACGCTACGTCCGATTGCCATCAAATCAGCCATTAAGGAGCTGCTTTGGATTTATCAGGAACAGACGAGTGATCTGGATGTTCTCGAAGAAAAATATGGTGTCAAGTACTGGAGCGAGTGGGAAGTTGGCGATTCTGGTAATATCGGTTTGCGTTATGGCGCAACGGTGAAGCAGCACGATATTATGGGTAAATTGCTAGATGGTTTAACTAAAAATCCCTGGAACCGTCGCAACATTATTAATTTGTGGCAGTATGCTGACTTTGAAGCATCAGAAGGGTTGCTGCCATGTGCCTTCATGACCATGTTTGATGTTCGTCGTGTCGGTGAAGATATCTTTTTAGATGCAACTTTGACCCAACGTAGCAATGACATGCTGGTAGCCCATCATATTAATGCCATGCAATATGTGGCCTTACAAATGATGATCGCCAAACATTTTGGTTGGAAAATTGGCAAGTTTTTCTACTTTGTCAACAACTTGCACATTTATGACAATCAGTTCGATAATGCCAAAGAACTATTATCTCGGACACCTTCTGAGAAAAATCCAATTCTCAAACTGAATGTTCCAGATGGTACCAACTTCTTTGACATCAAGCCTGAAGATTTTGAATTGGTCGATTACGAACCCGTCAAACCACAATTGACATTTGATTTAGCGATTTAAGCTGTCGGTTAGTTATTGCTTGACTAACATAAGAAATCGAGCTTAATGGCTATTGATTTCTAAACGATAGGAATATATCGCGAGCTGAGCACGTTAACCACGTGCTTTTTCTTGAAAATTTTACTGGGGATGAACCGTCTATTATGGAAATTGTAACGACGAAATTAAATGATGAGGCCTTGGCGCCACATATTTCAGAAGCCCATCTACTGATGGATGCCTGCCTCTTAGCAGGTGAAATTCTCATGGCCAATGGGTCTGAGATCACACGAGTAGAAGATGTGATTTTACGGATTGGCCGAGCAGCTGGCATTGAAAAAATACAAGTTTATGCCCTTTTGAATGCTATCACGGTCAGTTTTCCCACGCAAGGTCTGACACAAATGCGTGCCATTCCACCAAGAATCCAAACCATGGATATGGAAAAAATTGTCGCGGTCAATGACTTAACTCGAAAATTTACCGCTCATAAGATTGTCTTGACTGATCTGTATGATTGTCTTGAAAAAATCGATGTAACCATACCGACATTTCCTGTTTGGCTGCAAGTTCTAGCGGCAACATCAGTTTCAGTGCCTTTGATGGTCATGCTGACGAGAACAGCAGCACCGATTAATTTAGGTTTGACTGCGGTCAGCTCTTGTTTGGCCTATACGATTTATCTAGCCATTCGAAGTCGTTTTAATATGCGGTATTTTGCTTTATTTGTCGCAAGTTTGATGATTTCCTTAATCATGCTAGTAAGTTCTCACCTGCTGAAATCACCATTCGATCCAGATATTGTGATCGTCGGTGCTATTATGCCGTTTGTACCGGGTGTTGCCTTGACCAATGCGGTACGTGAAATCATGGCAGGAAACTTCATTTCAGGACAGGGGCGGATTATTGAAGCTCTCTTATCCGCAGCATCAGTTGGCCTGGGCATCGCCCTATTGTCATTTTTCTATTGATTGAAGGGAGTGATCGTGGTCGTTTTTCTTAATTTGATGGGTCAAACTATTTTGGCTTATATCAGTGTCTTTGCTTTTGGCATAATGCTCAACATCCCCAGAAGAACGCTGAATCGCGCTGGTATTGTTGGGGCTTGTGCTTGGTTGGTTTATGAGCTAGTGATCGTGCTAACTCAGCATTTTTTAGATAAAAATTGGCGTATTGTCCTAGGGACTTTGCTTGCAAGTGTCGTCATTGGCGTGATGAGTTTGAGTATGAGCAGAGCGCAGAAAGTTCCAGTTTTGATTTATAATATACCTGGTATTTTTCCTTTAGTACCAGGAGCGCAAGCCTATCAAGTGGTTAGAAACTTGGTTGTAGGCAATCGTGAAGTCGCGACACAGAATTTTGAGCTCCTCGTCATTATTGCTGGGGCCATCGTGATTGGCTTTTGGGTCGCTGAACTAATCAATCGTTTACGTTCTCTCCATCGTCTGACTTAAGTTGGGCGGTTTTTGTTATATATAAAAACTATAACAAAATGCTACTTTTATATATTTTACAACTATATCAAGAGGTGTTAGAATAAGTCATATCAAAATTAAAACCTAAAGGGGAACACTATGACAACATCTATCATCGGCTATCCACGGATTGGTGCACAACGTGAACTGAAATTTTCGACTGAAAAATTTTTCAAAAAGGAACTTTCAGAAGCTGACTTACAAGCAGTAGCCGCAACACAACGTCAAGCCAACTGGCAAAAACAAGCAGCAGCGGGAATTGATTTCATTGCATCCAATGACTTTTCTTTCTACGATACAACATTGGATACTGCTTTTGCACTCAACATTGTCCCAAAACGGTATCAGGAGCTAGCTGTTTCACCACTTGAAAGATATTTTGCAGCAGCACGTGGTCACCAGTCTGAGGCGGGGGATGTCAAGGCACTAGCCATGAAAAAATGGTTCAATACTAACTATCACTACATGGTGCCTGAGTTCGATGATGGCACAGAGATCAAGCTAGATTTGACCAAATTACTGTCGGAGTATCGTGAAGCCCTAGCGCTTGGCATTACGACAAAACCAGTTTTAATCGGGCCTTTCACACTTTTAAAGTTGATTCGTTTCACAGGTCAAACACAGCTTTCTGATGTGCAAGAGGACTTTGTTAAAGCCTATTCTGAAATTTTGTCAGTGCTTGCGACAGAAGAAGTCGCCTGGCTCCAACTAGATGAACCTGGACTTGTATTTGACCTCACTGAATCTGATATTCACTTGTTCAAAGCTATCTATACCGCGCTTTTACCGCAAAAACAGACAGTCAAAGTTTTGCTTCAAACCTATTTTGGCGATGTGCGAGATGTCTATTCTGACTTAATCCAGCTAGATTTTGACGGCATCGGTTTAGATTTTGTCGAAGGTCGAAAAACAGCTGAGCTTATTCAAACACATGGTTTTCCAGCCGATAAAAAACTCTTTGCAGGCGTGGTCAATGGCAAAAATATCTGGCGAAATGACTATCAAAAAACGCTGGAGATCTTGCAGACATTGCCCAAAGATTCACTCATCATCTCCACCTCTTGTAGCCTCCAACACGTGCCCTACACCGTAAGCGCTGAGCCTGAATTACCACAAGACATCTTACGACATTTTGCCTTTGCAGAAGAAAAACTGTTAGAGCTCAAAGACCTAAACGACATTTTCTACCATGGTCAAGTTGACAGCTTAACTGCTAATCAAGCTTTATTCGCATCTGAACGTTACCAAGGCAATCAAGCCGTCCAAGCCAAAGTTGCAGCGTTAGGAGAAGCAGACTTTACCAGAACACCAACTTTTGCCCAACGAGAAGCGATTCAAAAAGATATTTTCCAGCTACCAAAATTACCAACGACAACCATTGGCTCATTTCCACAAACAGCAGATGTCCGTAAGAATCGCTTAAGCTACAAACGTGGGGACATCACAAAAGCAGCGTATGACACCTTTAATCAAGAAAAGACTAAAGAATGGATCAAATGGCAGGAAGCAGTTGGTTTTGATATCCTAGTTCATGGCGAGTTTGAACGTAATGACATGGTTGAGTATTTTGGTGAAAAACTAGATGGCTATGTCTTTACGAAAAACGCTTGGGTTCAATCCTATGGTACCCGCTGTGTCAAACCACCGATTGTCTGGGGAGACATTGCTCGAGTTCAACCCCTTTCAGTCGCAGATAGCGTCTATGCTCAGAGCCTAACAGACAAACCACTCAAAGGTATGTTGACAGGGCCAGTGACCATTCTTAACTGGTCATTCCCACGTGAAGATATATCACTTAAAGCTTCAACACTACAGATTGCATTAGCCATTCAGGAAGAAGTGCTCGACCTGGAGCAAAATGGTATCAAGATCATTCAAATCGACGAAGCTGCACTTCGGGAAAAATTACCCTTGCGCCAGACTGATTGGAATAGTGAATACCTAGATTGGGCTATTCCAGCCTTTCGCCTGGTTCACGCCAAAGTCGCCCCTGAAACGCAAATCCATACTCACATGTGCTATTCAGAATTTACGGACATCATTCCAGCCATTGATGCCATGGATGCTGATGTCATCTCTTTTGAAGCAAGCCGTAGCGACCTGTCCATCCTTGATGCCCTCCAGGCCAATGGTTTCAGGACGCAAAGTGGTCCCGGGGTATATGATATCCACAGCCCACGTATCCCATCGGTTGAAGAAATTCAAAACGTGATTCGTCAGATTCTTACAAAAGTTCCAGCAGAAAAACTCTGGATTAATCCAGACTGTGGTCTCAAAACTCGAGGTGTGACAGAAGTGAAAGCAAGCCTAGAAAACTTAGTCAAAGCTACACAAGACATTCGTGCAGTCCTTTAATATTGAGCTCTATATTACTTGAAAAAAAATGACCTCCAAAATCTAATTTTGGAGGTCATTTTTTTTCAAGAGACGATGATAAGTGATTGTTTTTTTAGCCCTAAGTTAAGTTTAACCATAGACTTCCTCTTCCTTTTTAATTCTGCTTATCAAATTGTTTTTTTGATTAGTTAAATATTCTTTTTCTCTTTGTAGAAGTGTTTGATGAGTCTCAGGATTTGAAAAATATATTTTGCTTTTAAGTTCTTTTTTTAAGTAGTCAAGTGCCTCTGCTAGTGTTCTAGCTTTACCACTTGCCAGATATCTTTCTAGCGATGTCAAATGCTCAACGCTTAGATAATGATCCGGTACCCTAGGTTTTATGAAATATAGATGTGAAACAATATGACAAGCTTTTTCATCGATTTTTTCAATATCATCAAATAGTCTTTTCGATATTTTTTTTTCAAGTAGACTGGTGAAAGATCTAAAAAGCGGATGACGCCACATCATGTGTATAAATAGATAAGGTAAGACAATGAGAGAAACCGTGATGAGTAGTAAACCGGATAGCCGTATAGCCAATTCGGTAGAATCAGTCAGCCCCAAATTATTAATTTCCAAAGCCGATAATGAAAAGATCCAAATCACTATTGGAAAGAATGAGGCAAGCATACCTGCGGAGATCGTACGTATCATACGTGTTTTTTCGTGAAAAATTCTCAAGCGTTCATTTCTTGTATAGGCTATTTTTTCTAACTTCTTCAAAAGTAAGATGGTTGTGTTAAAGTAATCCAAATTATTTATTTTTTCCAAGATATTCTCCTTCATTATTTTGACACAAGCTATTTTCTAGTGTCTTAATTTCATGTATCATAAGCTATTTTCTAGTGTCTTAATTTCATGTATCATAAGCTATTTTTCATATCTGCTAAGCCGTCAATAAACTGTACTAATTCCTCATTGTTCCAATCTGAGTAAAACAAAGAGGTGGAAAAGAAAGGTACGTCTTTATATTTTTTCTCAGGTAACCAATTTGAAACAATCCCATCAGGTTTTTCGTCTTTCAATTGTTCTGAAGTATAAACGACAATAGGCACTGGGGAACTTTTAATAATTTTATAGATGAGCACTTCTCTATGAAGCGTCGAAATACTACTTTGAACAAGAAGTTTAATGGGCTGATGATTTTTCTCGATAATCGCTGTCAATATCATCGCATAAAAGTGAAGCAAGGCAGGAAAGCCTTGTATTAATGTATTGATTGTTTGGTTATTTTCACGTATATCTCTAAGAAATTCTGTGATAAAAGTAGCTGTATAACTTTTAGTGGCTTTAAATTTTTCAATCATGTTTGTAAGATCAAAAACTTTACTTTCACCTTTAAAAAGCGAAGCTTCTTGATTGATAAGTCCCAAATTGTAATTGAAATATTTGAGTTCGCTGCCATTTAAGGTAATACCTGATTTTTCTTGAAATTTGGAAATAAAGTATTGAATATCTGAAGAGCTATAATTTTTGACTTGAAATTCAGGTTGTTTACATTCTTCAATTGTGACCAAATTCGTACGGCAAAACATAAAATATAAGTAGCGACATTCTCTGTGTTTTATTTCTAAATCAGGACAATAGTGAAGAAAATTAAGGGCGTCAATTTTCTGGAAAAAGTCAGTATAACTGATGTAAGGTGAATCCGGCAGTAAATAATCCTCTGATGAGTCTATAAAGTAACCATTTCTACCTCTGATTTGTGCAATGTGGAAAAATAATCTTATTCTAGATAAGGTAGAATAGCTCATTTGTGGCACGAGTTTAAGTGCTAATTTCGTAATTCCACCAAGTCCTGGGAATTCACCAATAATATCATCAGGATATAGTCCCCAAAACAAATTATAGTATAAAAATCTAATTTGTTGTTCTTCTCCTTGTATGGGATCTTTTTGAAGAAAGTTGATTTGACAGTAATAAGGTTTTAAAGACTTATTTAATTGATTAATGTGGACAGAAAGATTACTCCTACTAATTGTCAAATCAAGGTATAATTTGGTAAAAGTAATTTGCGAATCTTCTAAAATGCGTGACATAATTTGAAATTTAACAGATTCTTGAGTGAAGTGCGCATACAAATCTAAAATGTTAAAGTTAGATCCGGATAACATTTTAAGTTTGTTATTTTCGACTATAAAGGTTTTTAACTTTTTCCCTTTACAATAATGCAATAGTGTCTCAACATAGTTTTTTATGGTTTGTTTTGTGATACCGATATAATTTTCAAGTTCTTTAAAAGAAAGTTCTTTTGAGGGTGCTTTGTGCAAATGCTCGATAATCTCTAAAATGAACTTAGATTCCTTACATAACAAGAACGTTTTCATAAATTCCTCCCTGAATGATTTATGCTTTTTTTTTTTACCCCAAATTGTAAAATGAAGTTAG
>ERZ650305.210-NODE-210-length-21608-cov-10.066998_pt1 | contig 21608 bp, 18 predicted proteins | sample MGYA00376241_ERZ650305 | MGnify/ENA primary metagenome ERZ650305 (study PRJEB26733, sample SAMN07839276) | wastewater metagenome | biome: urban; feature: artificial channel; material: waste water | place: USA: North Carolina | collected 2016-02-25 ... | reverse complement strand
TACCTTCTTCAGCGCCAGCAGGCATTGCCGGGTGCTGATAGTTTTCGTTCAGGGTAGTGATGTAGTAGTAGATATTCTCTGGTTTGTCGCCGTACATACGACGCATACCGTCTTGAATGATCACCGCTACTTCATACACGAATGATGGGTCATAGCTCACGCAGTTCGGGATAGTGCCAGCCAGAATATGGCTGTGACCGTCTTCGTGCTGCAGACCTTCACCGTTCAGTGTGGTACGGCCAGAGGTTGCGCCCAACAGGAAGCCACGTGCTTGCTGATCGCCAGCAGCCCATGCCATATCACCGATACGTTGGAAACCGAACATCGAGTAGTAGATGTAGAACGGAATCATTGGGCAATCGTTAGTGCTGTAAGAAGTCGCAGCCGCTAACCAGGAAGACATCGCACCCAGCTCGTTGATACCGTCTTGCAGGATCTGACCTTTCTGGTCTTCCTTATAGTAAGAGACGATCTCTTTATCTTGCGGGGTGTATTGCTGACCGTGCGGGCTGTAGATACCGATCTGACGGAACAGACCTTCCATACCGAAAGTACGCGCTTCGTCAGCCAGAATTGGCACAATGCGCTGACCAACAGATTTGTCTTTCAGCAGCACGTTCAAGCTACGTACAAATGCCATGGTGGTTGACACTTCACGCGCCTGTTCACCCAGCAATGCATCAAACGCTGACAGTGCTGGAATATCCAGTTTCACCGTAGTTTGTGGCTGACGGGTTGGCACATAACCTTTCAGTGCCTGACGGCGTTCGTGCAGGTATTTGTATTCTTCAGAACCTTCTTCCAACGTCAGATATGGCAGATCGTCGATCTGTTCATCCGAAACTGGCACAAAGAAACGATCACGCATGTGACGAACTGAATCCAGTTCCATCTTCTTAACCTGATGCGCAATGTTTTTACCTTCCGCCGCTTCACCCATGCCGTAACCTTTAACGGTTTTTGCCAGGATCACGGTTGGTTTACCGTTTGCTTGTGTCGCTTTCTGGAACGCAGCAAACAGTTTAACTGGATCATGACCGCCACGTTTCAGCGAGAAGATCTGCTCATCAGTCCAATCAGCAACCAGTGCAGCAGTTTCTGGGTATTTACCAAAGAAGTATTTACGAACATAAGCACCATCTTTGGATTTGAATGTCTGGTAATCACCATCCAGTGTTTCGTTCATCAGTTGGATCAGCTTGCCAGAAGTATCTTTCTGCAGCAGCTCATCCCACTTAGAACCCCACAGGGTTTTGATCACGTTCCAGCCAGCACCACCGAAGATACCTTCCAGTTCATTGATAACTTTACCGTTACCGATAACTGGGCCATCCAGACGTTGCAGGTTACAGTTGATAACGAAGATCAGGTTATCCAACCCTTCACGCACTGCAACGGTGATAGCACCTTTAGATTCTGGCTCATCCATCTCACCGTCGCCCAGGAAAGCGTACACTTTCTGCTCAGAGCAATCTTTGATGCCACGGTTGGTCAGATATTTCAGGAAACGAGCCTGATAGATCGCACCGATTGGGCCTAAACCCATAGACACGGTCGGGAACTGCCAGAACTCTGGCATCAGTTTTGGATGCGGATAAGAAGGGATACCTTTGCCATCCACTTCCTGACGGAAGTTATCCAGCTGATCAGCAGTCAGACGGCCTTCAACAAATGCACGGGCATATACGCCCGGAGAGATGTGACCTTGGAAGTAAACTAAATCGCCACCGTCTTTCTCGTTACGCGCACGGAAGAAATGGTTGAAGCACACATCGTAAATAGTGGCAGAAGAGGCAAAAGAGGACATATGTCCGCCCAGATCCAAGCCTTTCTTCGATGCACGCAATACGATCATCACTGCGTTCCAGCGAATAATCGCACGGATACGTTGTTCCAGATCCAGTTTACCCGGATAAGCTGGCTGATCGCTGGTAGCGATGGTGTTGATGTAATCAGTAAGTACTGAACCACCAGCAGAGGCTGCAGCAGTTAAACCTGCTTTGCTCGCGGCTGATGATAGCTGATCCAAAATGTATTGAGCACGTTCCGGACCTTCTTCCCGCAGCAGAGAGTTCAGAGCAGCAAGCCACTCTTGAGTTTCTACCGGGTCCACATCATGTTTAAGGAGTTCAGACGACATGGCTGTTTCCTGTGTTTGTTGACGGCAATGAGTTGGTTGTAAGGCTATCCCTGATGGATCTGCCGCGAGGGGCGTTGTGCACGCTCATCCTCTCGCTGTATATCCAGCAGGGTATCCTCGATAAAAGCCAGATGCTCATGGCAAGCATCTCTGGCCTGTTCTGGGTGGCCCGCCAAGATCGCCGCGATCAATTCTGATCGGTGACGGCGGATCCGGTTAACCACCCCCGGACGCTGATTCAGTACTTCCAGATTTCCGAGAATGTTACGTTCCAGTAACTCCCGGATAGCGCGCATCAGATGCAACAGCACCACGTTGTGCGACGCTTCAGTCATGGCGAGATAAAAAGCGGAGACAGCTTTGGCTTCAGCGGCAACGTTACCGCCGGTCTGAGCGGCTTCGATATCACTTTGTATCGCACGCATTTGGGCAAAATCGTTTTCGTCACCACGGAGTGCAGCGTAATAAGCAGCAACCCCTTCCAGCACATGACGAAATTCAAGCAGATCAAATTGAGAACCAGGATGATTGGCTAATAACTCGAAAAATGGGTCAGACAAGCCACGGTTCAGTTCACTTTTGACATACGTACCACCACCCTGCCGGCGATAGAGCAGCCCTTTGGCCTCTAACCGCTGGATCGCTTCGCGAAGAGAAGGGCGAGACACACCGAATTGCACCGCTAATTCGCGTTCCGGCAACAGTTTCTGCCCCGGTTGCAGGGTGCCATCGACAATCATCTGTTCCAGTTCGGCAACGATGCTGTCGGAGAGTTTCGGCGTGGCTGGTTTGTATTCAGTCATGTGAAATTTGTTAACTTGGTATTACCAATGTACTATTTGTTAAATAAATTAGCAAAAGCATTAACAATTGTCCACGTAAGATCTGATTAAAATCAAAAAATGCGGCAATATTTCTGCCCCAAACAACGGAAAAATCACAAGGAGTTAACAAATGAGTCATTTATAGCGAAAAGAAGAGGAAATATGACGTAGTAAGCAGCGGTTATGTATACAAAGTGGTAACTTTAAAAAATCATGCCCATATTAAATAAATAGCCTATAAAACAATTACTTAATTAATAATCATTGTTGAAATCACGACAGTACAACCCAGGATAATGTCATATTGAGTGAATGAGTCATGCTTATTGCGGTCTCGAATATATTGGTATGACCAAATCTAGCGATTTAACGAGTGGCCTATCTGTAAGAGAGCGGCAATATTGCGCGCAGTTAATTTGATATTACTGGCTGCAAAATCAAAAGCTTCATGCAATGTACAAACTCGGTTTACTGCACTGAAGGCACTATCTATACCGTGTTTATACACTATTGCGACATCGGGGCTTAAACTACCAGCGATCGCAATTACCGGTTTACCATGGCGTTTTGCCAGCCGTGCCACACCAACAGGAACTTTGCCATTAATGGTCTGACTGTCTAACCGCCCTTCTCCGGTAATCACCAGATCGGCATCTGCAATAATCGATTCAAGACCTAACGCCGCCAATACAATATCAATACCGGAATGTAGCTCGGCTTTCATAAATGCAAGTAACGCAGCTCCCGTGCCACCAGCCGCTCCTGCGCCAGGTACAAATTCCACATCGGTACCTAATTCTTGTGTCACGATACGGGCATAATGCTTCAGGTTTTCATCGAGCAAAGCCACCATAGCGGCATCAGCACCTTTCTGTGGGCCAAAGACTTGCGCAGCCCCCATTGGCCCAGTCAGTGGGTTCGTAACATCGCAGGCAACTTTAAACTGGCAATCTTGCAACCGAGGATCAGCCGACGAGATATCAATTGTCGCCAAATCGGATAAACCCGCACCACCACGGGGAATGTCACGGCCATGCTGATCTAACAAGCGATAACCCAGCGCTTGCAACATACCCGCCCCGCCATCATTGGTCGCACTACCGCCAATACCTATAATAAATTGCTTAACCCCCAAGTCGAGCGCAGCCCGGATCATCTCGCCCGTACCATAGGTGGTTGTGATTAACAGATTACGTTCGACAGCAGAAATACGTTCCAAACCACTGGCCTCAGCCATTTCAATCACAGCCGTGTGTTGATATATCAACCCCAGTTCTGCCATCACCTGCTTACCGGTCGGACCAGTTACGCTTACGCTAATTTTGTGGCCACCCGTTGCCGCCACCATCGCATCAACTGTCCCTTCCCCCCCATCTGCCACGGGCATTTTTACATACTCGGCATTGGGGTAAATTTCGCGAAATCCGGCTTCAATGGCATTAGCCACTTCCATTGCACTGAGACTTTCTTTATACGAATCGGGGGCAATAACAATCTTCATGAATGACGGCTACAGAAATGGCGGATGAATAAGATCAGGTTTACATGAATAACGAAAACACTCTCGAATTACTTCATTAAATTGCGATACAACGCCCAGTCAAATGCATTGCCAGGGTCGGTTTTTCTGCCCGGTGCGATATTCGAATGCCCGGTGATCCGCTCCGCTGTCACTGCCGTATAAGTTTGTTGGATCACGCGTGTTACAGCCGCCAGCTGCTGATATTGCGCTTCGCTATAACTGCTGTCATCAGTACCTTCCAGCTCAATGCCAATTGAAAAATCATTGCAGTTCTCACGGCCATCAAACTGCGAGCGCCCAGCATGCCAGGCACGATCGAGAAAACTCACGTACTGCACGACTTCCCCGTCACGACGGATCAAACAATGAGCAGACACTTCCAGATGCGCTATTTCGGCAAAATACGGGTGCGCCTGCGGATCTAGTTTTCCGGTAAACAACTCATCAATATGTGGCCCACCGAATTGCCCCGGCGGTAAGCTGATGCCATGCACCACCAGCAATGAAACCGGCTCGCCTTGCGGGCGTTGATTAAAAAACGGTGATGGACAATGCCGAGCCTCAGTGAGCCAGCCTTGATGATTAATCGACCAATTTTTATTCAACACTCTGTTTACCTCTCTGTTTTTAGCGCCAAAGCATGCTACATGGTATGCTTACGTCCAACATCTTTTTGTTTCGACCGGAAAAACCGGCTAATTCAACAGGACTCGTCATGTTGCAAAATGATATCCAGCGCGCTGTGCGTGCCGCATTAGAAGAAGATTTGGGTGGCGTACTTGATGCGCATGCCGATATTACCGCACAACTTATTCCAGCTGACAAACAAGCAGAAGCCTATGTGATCACCCGTGAAAAGGGCGTGTTCTGTGGCAAAGCGTGGGCAGAAGCGGTATTTGAGCAACTCGGTGGCAATGTTCGCATCGAGTGGAAAGTACAAGACGGTGAACACGTTGAGCCTAACCAGGAACTGGTTCGTTTGTATGGCCCTGCGCGCATTCTCTTGACCGGCGAGCGCAGCATGCTGAACTTTATTCAAACACTGTCGGGTGTTGCCAGCAATGTTGCCCTGTATGTCGCCGAGATTGCTGGCACACAATGTAAGCTGCTGGATACCCGGAAAACGATTCCCGGCCTGCGTACAGCACTGAAATATGCGGTTACCTGCGGTGGCGGCACGAACCATCGCATGGGGTTGTTTGATGCCTATCTGATCAAAGAAAACCACATCATGGCCTGTGGTGGCATCGCGCAGGCGATCACGACGGCTCGCACGCTAAACCCAGGCAAACGCGTGGAAGTGGAAGTCGAAAGTCTGGATGAACTACAACAGGCACTTGATGCCAATGCCGACATCATCATGCTGGATAACTTCTCCGTGCCCATGATGAGTGAAGCCGTCGCCATCAATGCCGGCAAAGCCAAACTGGAAGTCTCCGGCAACGTCACGCTGCAAACTATCGCGACGTATGCCCAAACCGGCGTTGATTACATATCTGTAGGTGCGCTGACCAAACACACCCACGCAATGGATCTCTCCATGCGTTTTGTGTAAATACTAGTAAATCCGCTCCCTCTTAACGGAGCGGATTTAAGATCCCTCCCCATCTCGTCGCCTTTATTCTCCTGAAAGGAAACAGCATTTGCTGTCTGTTCTCTCCTCTCTTACTAAAAAATTCCAGAGCAGGGTTTTTTGACAAAAAGAGCAACATGAACTATTCCATTTGAATACCTGTATTTCCTGACAACAAAGGATCTGCTGATGCAACAGACAGAGAATGACAAATCGGCAGGATTAACCACAGATGATATTTCTGATTCGCATGTTTTACTAAATGACAAATTACATGGGCCCTATTTAGGCAGCCACTTACATCACCCGTTTTCAAAACCAATGCTCTCCAGAGGCATCAGTCCTGAAATGCTATCTCTAGAGTCCATTCCACCACTCAATCACTATTATCAACCCTCGGCAGACACCAGTCAGGCCATCATTTTTTCGATGGCAACACTAGCTGAATATTATGATGGCAATATCGGGAATCACCTGTGCCGAATCCGTGACTCTATGAAATTACTTTGTCAGCAATTGCAAAAGCATTCGCATTATCAGGCTATTTTAACACCCGCTAATCAGCTACTGATTTACCATGCTGCTCTCTTGCATGATATTGGTAAAATGCGTGTTCCATTAGATCTCAACATCAAATCCGGCGCACTATCTTCCGAAGAGTTTGAGATCATGGCTCAACATGCTGTATGGGGAAAAGATGCGCTGGAATGGCTCCGGTTATCCGCAAGGCCTTAAAGGTAATGAAATTCCGGTTTCAGCACGGCTCATGGCTCTTGCTGATGTCTACGATGGGCTGATTACCCCAAAAAGCTATAAGCCGGCAATGTCACATACTGACACGGTCGAAATTATTCGCGAAAGTAGGGATAACTTGTTCGATCCGGTCGTCGTCGATGCGTTTTTAGAAACTGAGTGTGAGTTTAAAATGATAGCGGCCCATTACCCGATTATCAGTTAATAGGCCACCCAATATTACCGCGATCAAGCCAGGATAAATTTCTCAATCACATGTGCCACACCATCTTCTTCATTGGAGTGGGTTACATAATCAGCAATGGCTTTGATGTCATCAAACGCATTACCCATTGCTACCGATAAACCTGCATATTCCAGCATGTGAGCATCATTACCAGCATCACCCACACAGATCACCTCTTCTGCTTTAATACCCAGATAATCTGCCAGCATAGAAACGCCATTACCTTTATTACTGTTCTTATTCAAGATCTCTAAGAAGAATGGCGCACTACGTACTACCGTAAAACGGTCGTAATAATCCACCGGGATCTGCTCAACACCGGGTGACAGAATTTCCGGTTCATCAACCAGCATGACTTTTATAATCTGGTGATCTTCCGATAGTTCATTAAAATCGATAAGCGTCAGTGGAATATCATTGATATCACGCTCATGCACCGTGTAATGACTTAATTTAGGTGAAATCAGACCCAGCTCAGTAGAAAACGCATGGGTATTCACACCAATCCGCTGACTCACCGCATACACATCATGCAGATCTTTACCGCTGATCAACTGACTACAAATATTTTCCCGAGTACCAACGTTTTTAATCAACGCGCCGTTATAACTCAGTGCGTAATCATCATCCGTGGTCAAACCCAGTTCGGTCAGATAGCGCTCCAGTCCTTCGATCGGACGGCCCGAAGCCAGCACCACTTTCACCCCTTTTTGTCGGGCTTGTTGAATTGCACTCTTGGTGCGTTCAGAAATCGTACCATCGCCACGCAGCAACGTGCCGTCCATATCAAGTGCAATCAGCTTATACATGGGTATATCCGGAGTAGTAAAGTTGCAGGTATTTTACCGGATAAACCGGTTACATGATGTAATTTTGACGCCATCTTTCAACAAAGATGAATTAATAAAATTAATGCATAGAATCATAACACCTCTGCTTCAATAAATTTTTCCTCGTAAACCGAGGATTTTTTTATATCAAAAAAAAGCGTATTAAACAGTCATCTGTTCAATAAAGCAGCAATTGTGTGATTTTTTAAACCACCATAAAGACAAATAGCGAAATTTTATTTAGGATCGCATCTTACCTTCCAATGTTCGGATGAAGGTAGCAGGAGAGGATGGTTTTCCGTCCACCGAAGAAGTGAATCTTTCAGGTGCCGCAAGGTGAGGACTGCTACTGGACGATACTCTGGAGAGATCCGTTAAATCGGGCGCCGAAGGAGCAAAACCCATTTGGGTTGAAACTCTCAGGCAAAAGGACAGAGGGGATGGAATGACATATCTGGTGCTCGTCACCGGATAGGTATTCCTGTCTCCTCCTTTCACGAATGAACAGCTTCGTTTCAGGAGGATATTTAAAACTATGCTTCATTCATTTCTTACCGCCGTTGATGATTTTATCTGGGGTCCACCTTTATTAGCGTTGCTGATGGGGACCGGGCTCTATCTCACCATCCGTTTAGGTCTGTTACAGGTTATTCGTCTGCCTCTGGCACTCAAACTGGTGTTTTTTCCACCGAAACATGATGACAAAGAAGGGGATGTCTCCAGCTTTGCCGCATTGTGTACAGCCCTCTCCGCCACTATTGGTACCGGTAATATTGTTGGTGTCGCCACTGCCGTGAAACTGGGTGGCCCAGGTGCCATTTTCTGGATGTGGATAGCCGCCTTCTTAGGCATGGCAACAAAATATGCCGAAGGCCTGCTGGCTGTTCGTTATCGTCAGAAAGACGCCAATGGTCAGATGAGCGGCGGCCCGATGTACTATCTGGAAAAAGGCTTAGGTAGTAAATTTCTTGCCTGTGCGTTTGCGCTATTTGGTATCGGAGTCGCATTGTTTGGTATCGGCACATTTCCACAGGTTAATGCGATTGCCGATGCAGCCCAACTCGCATTTGAAGTACCTAAATGGACGACTGGTCTAATTCTGGCTGTATTAGTGGCTCTCATCACTGTTGGTGGTATTGAGTCAATTTCTCGGGTCTCAACCAAAGTTGTACCCTTTATGGCTGCATTGTATGTACTAACCTGCTTTGGTGTGATGTACATAAATGCAGACCAGCTACCAGCCGTAATACATCAGATCCTGAATGCAGCGTTTACCACCACCGCCGCTACCGGTGGTTTTGCTGGTGCGACAATGATGCTGGCACTGCAGGCTGGGGTCGCTCGTGGCGTATTCTCCAATGAATCAGGTTTAGGCTCCGCCCCTATTGCAGCGGCAGCAGCGAAAACCGATTCTTGTGTAGAACAGGGCCTAGTCTGCATGACCGGCACCTTCTTTGATACCATCATCATCTGTACCATGACCGGTATTACTCTGGTTCTGACTGGCGCCTGGCAATCTGATGTTGCCGGCACGGCGATGACCAACATGGCCTTTACCCAAGGTATTGGTAGTCAGTTAGGTTTCTATCTGGTCAACATCGGTCTGCTGTTCTTTGCCTTTACGACTATTATTGGCTGGAACTACTACGGTGAGCGCTGCACCGAATACCTGCTGGGTGTTAAAGCCATCAAAGGTTACCGCTGGATATTCGTCCTGTTGGTTGCAGCCGGCGCCTTCCTGCATCTGGATCTGATTTGGATCATTGCCGATATCGTTAACGGCTTGATGGCAATCCCAAATTTGATTGGTTTGATTGGTTTGCGTCATGTGATTGCAGCAGAAACTTTTGCTTATTTTGGAGCAAAAGACACGACACCAGACGATGGGGAAGCAGAAGCCAGTTTATAATCTGGCGATATAAAAAAGCCGGCTGTAATTAGCCGGCTTTTTTTATAAGCGGAAAATAAATTAACCGTTTACTGCGTCTTTTAATGCCTTACCAGCAACAAAAGTTGGTACGTTGGAAGCAGCAATAGTAATTTCCTGACCAGTCTGAGGGTTACGACCAGTACGGCTAGCACGATGATTTACTTTAAATGTACCGAAGCCAACCAGCTGTACCGGATCACCTTCTTTAAGGCTTTGAGTGATAGTTTCCAGAATCTGTTCCAGTGCTGCTTTAGCCTGGGCTTTGCTCATGTCAGCCTTGGCTGCAATCGCATCAACAAGCTCAGTTTTGTTCATACGCAATCCTTATTATTTAAGCCGATCAAAAAAGCTGCCTCAATCTAGTCAAAATTCGACTGACTGGCAAAAACTTTCTGTCGTGTTTTCAGGAAAAACAGCACATTTTCACCGAGAACTTCTTTGAAGTCACAAAACATACTGCCAGCCGCTTAAGCTTTATACTAAGCACCCAAAACAACAACTACTCCAGACTAATGCCCAGATTCGAAACGCCATTTTGTGTAGCCAGTTCTTTTATCTTCAAAATCACACTCGCATCTCGAGGTTGTGAAACAGCTGTCAGTAACTCCACCTGAAAAGCCATTTCGTCTTCTATAAGTGATTCCGCATACAGCTCTTCGTCGGTAAGTTCTTTTCCTTGCTGCATTTCAATAAAGCCAATCACGGAGCCCAATGATGTTTGACATACATCATAAGCTTCATCGCCTAAACGAAATACGACCGAGTTATAAGCAGTTGCCAGTGCCACACAAGCGTCCAGTGCAGGCCAGGCGCCATAGCATTCTTCTTTTTGTGGTTCCGGCATGCTGCTTTCGATCTGTTCCAGAATCGCGGATAAATCAACGTGCATACCTTTTTCTGTCAGGTATTGCCACATAGTGTCCAACGCCTGTCGGAAAAGCTTCATATCGCCACGCCCGGTGCTTTCTGCATAGAGACAATAGTTGGGATACATTCTCTCGCTTAATGCCAGCGCATAAACAGTCTGCTGCCAAGGCATCAGCTTTTGCAATTTCTTATAGAACTTGTCACCAAACACAGCATTCTCCTTTGAGTGAGTCGTAAATTGTAAGCTAGTCTGTGACGAATGAAAAATAAACTGACACATCAATAGCTGATAACAAACAAGTTAGCATCGTACAAAAAACAAACAGACACGCCCAATATCCACATTTCAGTGCCCATTTTATTGTCATTGCACCGCCGTCCGTGATACAAATCTAACTTTGTGCCATCTAGGGTCGATGAAATTTTAACCCTGCATTCAGTGATGGTATAACATTCCGATTATCAACAGAGCGAAGACAGAACAATGAAACGGATCCTGACACCGTTTACAGGTTTGGCGAATCGTGAGTTACCCATTCCCCGACAGCACCTGTATGCCATCATAATGCTGGCCTGTTTTTCAGTTGCCAGTATTACTCTGTTACCGCCTCCGGGCGAGTTGCTTTCAGATAAACCGATCCCAGTTTCTGCAGAAGACCTTTCTGTCGATGCCGAATTGAGTAAGCAAGCTGCTGACACTGAATTCGTTGCTGTGCCAAATCAGTCTCTATTAGACGACAGCGATGACATCAGTGATGGTCTCAGCGACGGCATGACTGATGGTATCACCGCTTCCACTGGCGAACTTCAAGTAATGGATTACACCGTCAAAGATGACGATAACCTCTCTTATATCTTTAACACACTGAACTTGTCGCCAATTTCGCTACAAAAGCTGGTTGCTGTTGATATCCAAAACTCACTGGTTCGTCTGAAACCCGGACAAAAGATTTCTTTCTATCTTGATGATGAAAACGTCATCCAAAAATTATCGATCCCACTGGAACTGGAAAAACGTGTCATCTTCGAACGTAAAGGTGACGATTATAAATCCCGTATTGAACAAAGTGATGTTGCTGACGATAGCAAGCAGGAAAGCGTAAGTGCGACTGATGCGGATACGGCAGTAGATGAGAGTCATAAAGCAGATTCTCAGGCCACCTCAGCTGAACAAGCAAAAATCAGTAAAAAAGAAGCAGCCAGAATTGCGGCTGAAGAAAAAGCAGATAAAAAAGCCGCTGAAAAAGCTAAAGCTCAGGCTGCAGAGAAGAAAGAATCTGCTCGTCCGACTATTCGTCCAACTCGTGTATTACGTGGCACCATTGCCGGCTCTTTTGGCAACAGCGCACGCAGTGCCGGGCTCAGTGCTGGTCATATTCATCAGGTAGCCCGTTTGTTTCAAGGGCAAATTGATTTTCGCCGAGACCTGAAGAATGGCGATACATTCAAAGTCTTATTTGATCGGAATGCCATTGCTGGAAAAGCTGGCAGTGATGCCCGTGTATTAGCCGTGTTGATCACAGCAAAAGGCAAAACGTATTCTGCTTTCCGTAGTGCAAATGATAACCAGTTTTATGATGATGATGGCAGCAGCCTTAGTCTGACGAAAAGTGGGAAATTCATGCGTTTCCCGATCCCTTCATCAACAAAAATCAGCTCAGGTTTTAACCCGCATCGCCGTAATCCTGTTACTGGTCGCGTGATGGCACACAATGGTACTGATTTTTCGGTCCGAGTAGGTACGCCTATTCAAGCGACTGGTGATGCAGTGGTCGTTAAAGCGACACGCCATCCAGATATGGGGATCTATGTCGTGCTGCGTCACAGCGGTCGTTATAGCAGTGTGTACATGCATATGAGTAAATCAATGGTGAAACCGGGCCAGAAGGTCAAAATGGGGCAAGTCATCGGGTTATCTGGGAACACCGGACGCTCAACCGGCCCGCACCTGCACTATGAATTTCACGTGAATAATCGCCCTGTGAATGCAATGCGTGTCGATTTGCCAATGAATGAACCGATGCAAACCAAAGCACGCAGCTCTCTGGTCGCAAAAATTAAAGAATACAAACAGATGTTGAATGCGAGCTGATGATTAAAACTATGTGATTAAAAAGACCAGCAAGAATGCTGGTCTTTTTGTTTTTAGACCAAAGATATTTCAGGACTGGTGATAAGGCACAGAAAATTGATGCACGGCATCAACAAACGTTTTTACCCGTTCCGGCTCAATGTCTGGAGTAATACCATGACCGAGGTTAAATACATGGCCTGAACCATGACCATACTGACTCAATATCTCCTGCACCTTCGATGACACTAATGCATCATCACCATACAGTACAGCCGGGTCCATATTTCCCTGTAGGGCAACTTTATCACCGACCCGTTGTCGGGCAGCGGTCATATCGGTAGTCCAGTCTAATCCTATCGCATCGCAGCCAGAAGCGGCGATCGCCTCTAACCACTGGCCACCACCTTTGGTAAATAAGGTAACCGGAATGATTCGGCCTTCATACTGGCGATTAAGGCCCTGTACGATCTGCGTCATGTATTGCAAAGAGAAATGTTGATATTCCTGATGCGGCAACACCCCACCCCAGGTATCAAAGATCATTAACGCATCCGCACCCGCTGCTATCTGCGCATTCAGATACTGCGTTACGCTGGTTGCTAACTTGCTCAGTAATCCATGCAGTAGCTGCGGTTCCCGATACATCATCTGCTTGATACGCGCGAATTGTTTGCTGCTGCCACCCTCCACCATGTAAGTAGCCAGCGTCCACGGGCTACCGGAAAAGCCAATCAATGGAATTTTCTGTGCCAATGCTTTTTTAATGGTGCGAACCGCATCCATCACATAGCGTAACTCGCCTTCTGGATCCGGCAATGGCAATGCATCGACATCGCGCTGATGCTGAATAGTCTTGGCAAATTTAGGCCCTTCGCCCGAACCGAAGGTCAAGCCCAATCCCATCGCATCCGGGATGGTCAGAATATCGGAAAACAGTATCGCGGCATCCAGATCATAGCGGCGCAGCGGTTGCAGCGTGACTTCGCAAGCCAGCTCTGGCGTCTGACATAAGGTCATAAAATCGCCGGCCTCGGCACGCAGTTGACGGTATTCCGGCAAATAACGCCCAGCCTGACGCATTAACCAAACGGGGGTGCGATCAACAGGCTGACGCAGTAAAGCTCGCAGGTAACGATCGTTTTCTATCTTAATCATTTATCTGTTCTGGTTAGTCGATATCAGACAATTCTAACATTCAGATGGTTAACATGCTGCTAACAATCAATAAACTGTTCAAAGCATAGACGAGACAGCTCAGGAAAAGAGACATGGTTAACAGTTGTTAACTTCTGTGGTGTGTCATTTCTATCAAAGGTCGCACAATGGGTTCAGAACGGAATGAATACGCCAGATAGTAAACCAAGGAGGCAACATGCTGGTTACTCTTGATAAAATACGCCAACAAGTCGCCGGGAAACACCCTGCTATAGACTCATGGCTGGATGTCCGCCGTAATTTGTTAGTCGAATATATGCAGTTGGCCGGGCTGATGCCGCCATACCGGAAAACACAACCCAGCAATGAAGCATTGTCTGAGTTCTGTGGTCATCTGGTTGACTATATTTCCGCCGGACATTTTGAGATTTATGAGATCCTGATTGCCGCCTATGAGCAGCAAGGAAAACATATCTCGCTAACTAACAAATTAATTGATCGCATTCAGGACACAACCGAAGCAATCCTTGATTTCAATGAACGTTACAGTGAAGTCAGTGATGAAGATATGCCAACGCTGGATGCCGATCTCAGCCAGTTAGGCTTAACGTTAGAAGAGCGCTTCAAACTGGAAGACCGGTTAGTGCTAGTGCTGAATGTATTAGGTGACTCAGAACCTTCAGAAAAATCAGCAACAACCGCCTGATTTCAACGGTTGAGCATGTTACAGTCAAACTAGTCTATTTTGCAGGTAAGGGAGATCGACAGAGAATGATTGAACGACGCCGTTTTTTCCGGGTGGTATATTCCACACCAGCCCAACTCCAGCAAGGAGAACAAGTCTGGTCGACAACTTTGCTGGATCTGTCGTTACAAGGTGCATTACTGAATCGCCCGGCTAACTGGACACAGCAGAACAACGGATTATTTACGTTATCATTCACGCTGGCTGATTCAGATATTGAAATCAGAATGGAAGTTGAATCGACACATTTGGATGAGCAAAAACTCGGGGTTTACTGCCATCATATCGATATCGACAGTGCATCCCACCTGCGCCGACTCATTGAGCTGAACGCCGGCGATACGGAATTGTTGTTACGTGAATTTGCTCATTTGTTGGAAGATCATCAGGAACATGAGCAGCCCCACACCCCTTCCGATTCAGAGTAATTCGATCGCTTCCTGCAAACAGGTCACTGGCATTATTTTCATGCCGGTGATTTCATGTTTTGGCATATTGGCTTTCGGAATAATTGCCTGACGGAAGCCATGTTTTGCCGCTTCCTGCAAACGCTCCTGCCCTGATGGTACTGGGCGGATCTCACCCGATAAGCCGACTTCCCCGAAAATAATCAGATCTTTAGGTAACGGGTTATCACGGAAACTCGAGACCATTGCAGCGATCAACGCCAGATCGGCACTAGTCTCTTCCACTTTGACCCCACCAACGACGTTGATGAACACATCCTGATCGGACATCTGAATACCGCCATGCCGGTGCATAACAGCCAGTAACATCGCTAACCGGTTGTGTTCCGCACCCACAGCCAGACGGCGCGGATTCGCTAACTGTGAATAATCGACCAGCGCTTGTAACTCCACCAACAAAGGTCGTGTGCCTTCCCAAATTACCATCACTACGGAACCTGGGCTTTCCGCTTCGCCCCGATTAAGGAAAATAGCCGATGGGTTACTCACCTCTTTCATGCCCTGCGACGTCATGGCAAATACACCCAGCTCATTGATCGCGCCAAAGCGATTTTTCTGGCAACGTAGGGTTCGATAACGCGAATCGGCATCACCTTCCAGCAACACCGAGCAATCGACACAATGCTCTAATACTTTCGGCCCGGCCAGCGCACCATCTTTTGTGACATGCCCAACCATAAATATGGCCACTTGGTGCTGTTTGGCGAAACGCGTCAGATGCGCAGCACTTTCCCGCACCTGAGAAACTGAGCCAGGAGATGAGCTGACATCCGCAACATGCATCACTTGGATGGAATCGATAACCATCACTGCTGGTTTTTCCTGCAAGGCTAGATGACAAATCTGTTCCACACTGGTTTCGGACAGCATACGCAATTTATCGTTTGGCAAACCAAGACGATGTGCCCGCATCGCAACCTGTTGCAGTGATTCTTCGCCCGTCACATAAAGCACTGGCATGCGATCAGCTAACGAACACATGGTCTGCAGTAGCAAGGTACTTTTCCCCGCCCCCGGATGCCCGCCGATCAATATTGCCGAACCGGGGACAATTCCGCCACCCAGCACCCTATCCAGCTCTTTGTAACCGGAACTGATGCGAGGCAACTCGGCCAGCGAAACCTCGGCCAGTGTCTGCACTTTGCTCGTCAGCTCACCGGCATATCCGGTCCGCTGCATTTTATTGGTGGTTGCTGATGGCCCAAGACGGATTTCTGTGATGGTATTCCACGCCTTACATTCGCTGCATTGACCTTGCCAACGGGCTGATTCTGCACCACATTCATTGCAGACGTAGGCTACTTTACTTTTTGCCATCACAGATCCTTTTCAAGAAATTGGCTATTATGTCGATATGGGATATTGATGATAACAATAATCAGCTCAGGAGTGGGCAGTTCATGGAATCGCCACTGGCATCTGCGATATTAGAACAGTTACAACCCCTGTTTGTTGAACCAGATTTTGACACGCTGTTTAACCGCCTGACAGAAGGTGAAAGTAAGAGCGCACGTTTTTTATTGAAAATGGAATTAAACCGACTCTGGTCGCCGTGCATTCGTATTATGGACATGCGCAGCAAAGGTTATCCCTGTCAGATCGTGCAATATGGCGGTATCCAGCATTATCTGGGCGAACACGACAATAAGATCTTTCAGGAAGCCCTGCAACGCTACCAGCAGCGATATACCACTGGTGTCTATGAAACGGTTATCGCGAATGCGAAACCACAGCACAATCAGGCTAATGAAGCCAAACGGGCAACCACTACCACCCGCCTCCAGATCCGAACACTGGAATTTGGCAGCTATCACCAGGGGCGAGAAGAACGGATACATTATTCCTCGCCAGTGACGCTGTTGTTGGCGAATGGACAAACCATTAAAGCCAAAACCTCTAATCTGTCCGTCAATGGGATCCGGGTTGTATTGCAGGAACCTTGCTCTTATGAGATGGGGCAAAGTTGTCAGCTCCTGTTTTCCGGCTTACAGAAAGAGCAGTCGGAAGAAATTATCTTCTCGCCAGCACATTATCAGATCCGCGGTGAAGAACATCATGAGCAGCAAACATGGTTGCGCCTGAGTTGTGAAGATCAACGGCCGGAATTTAAAGAGTATCTACGCAATTTTATCCAGAACAATAAAACCCGTTATCGGGTCAGTATTGATTTCGCCTTTACCGCCACAGAAATTAAAGGCTTTGAGCAATTCTATTTACCCCGCATGACTGGTTTACCGTTGTTCTTTTCGCACGCAAAACAAATCAAACTGGAATATGTGCTGAAGACAGAAAATAACCAGCAGGAATTAGAATATTGGCGCAATGAACGCAATAGCGATCTGTTAGCCGGCTTGTTTAATCAACCCCGAATGGAACGATTACTGGCCCAGCCAACCAAACAAAAAAATGTGCTGATCTATAGCTTTGCGCATACTGTGCGCAGCCATATCTATTTTTTCTCCGCGACCGAAGATGAGTTAGAGGAAAAAGGTTTAAAAGCCCTGTTCTTTTCTGTGGGCAGTAAACGCACCAGTTGGCGGATCTATAACCTCACATTGCAAGAGATTGATCCGCAGCTCGATCTGGAAAAAATGATCGATAGCAACATCAGTATGGAACAATACCGTCAGGGGCTGGTGCATCAGTTACAGCAATTCCGCTACATTGCCCAGCTTACGCCGATCAATCTGGATGCTCATCTTGCAGACTTCCAGCATTGGCAGCCGTCGCAGAACGACGCCAACCTTTTACAGTGCTTTGGCCATCAATTAGATGCGCCCTCTTTTCAGATAGAACTACTGCATTATGCGCAATTGCGACGTGAACCGCGCTACATGCATAAAACGCCTGTGGTCGTGAAGTTAAATACTCAGGCATTGATTGGCTGGACCCGTGATATTTCCACATTGGGGTTACAAGTCGAGCTGGAAGCGGCACTGCATTGTCAGGTGGGCGATGTCATACAGTTAACCCTGCCGAAAATGCAGGAATTGATCAAAGAGATGAAACTGGCAGATCTGGGTTACCGGATCGTCAACGTGAATAATACGCGCACCATCTTGCACCTGACTCTCGAAGGCAATGCTGAAACACATACCGGCCGTGAGTTTTTTCAAATGCTGATTGAGCAAAATCAGAAGAAACTGACCATGGCGAAAGAGCAGCGCCACTACCGCGGTATGGCGAATACCTTGCGTAATTTGTTCGTGAACTACCAGTTTAACTATGCGCTGTATATTGATCGCCACTACGCCAGTAAAGTAGGCATTTTGGGCATCGGGCAAACGCCCCATTCGCTGGATAATTTGTTGCTCAATGCCGAACGGAATAAGGCCGATCTATCGCCATTATTCAAAGGCGATATATTAAAACAGGCACTGATTATTCCGCTGCATCAAGCTCGTCGAGAAGATCGTCCACAAACAGTGGAGTTATATGTCCTGCATAAAAAAACGCAGGAAGGTAAACAACAAGATCTGATCCGCTTGGGTGATGATTTTCTGAATACCAGTGAACGAAAAGATTTTGTGAACAGAGCGTTGGCGTTAGGTGAGTTTTATTGCGTGCAATTGCATATTTCCCGCACCGGTCGTCCGGACATGGAATATCTGGCAAAAGAGCTGCATTACATCGCCAAATACGCCATTCATAAAGCTAAACAATTGGAAGAGGCGCTTTGGAGTGTGGTAGGTGTCTGCGATGTGATTGATACCACAGCAGCCACATTACAGCGGTTGGATATTAAACACTAAATAAAAAAACCGGCGCTTTTATGCCGGTTTTCTTTGATTTTGAGATCAAGCCCGCGCGATTAAATCGCCAGCCTGTAACAGGCAGATCACCGCTTCCAAATTCATATGACGGATCGCCACCTGAGCTTGTTCGCGTACCACCGGTTTAGCATGGATTGCCACCCCTAACGCGGCCGCTTTCAGCATCGGCAAATCGTTGGCACCATCACCAATGGCAACTGTCTGTTTATCAGAAACCTGATAACGGGTTTGCAGCTCTTTCAGAGTTTCAGCTTTCACTTTAGCATCAACAATACGACCGTTGACCTTACCGGTCAGATGATCACCGTCGATATCGAGCACGTTCGATTCAATATGATCTAAACCCAGATCGCGCTGTAATTTGCCAGCAAAATAAGTGAAACCACCGGAAGCAATCGCCACCTTCCAGCCTGCCGATTTTGCGGTGCTGACCAGATCAGTCAGCCCCGGCATTAACGGAATATTGTTCGCCACCTGATCCAGAATAGAAATCGGCGCATCTTTCAGTAACGCAACGCGATTACGCAGGCTTTCGGCAAAATCCAGTTTCCCGTGCATCGCTGCAGCAGTGACTGCAGAAACCTGTTCACCAACACCCGCCAGACGAGCTATTTCATCAATACACTCAATCTGGATCGCGGTGGAATCCATATCCATCAGGATCAAACCACCGGCCTGCAGACGTGGCAACTCAGCGACATGGGCTCCATCAATTGACCAGTCCTGAATTTTTAACCATTGCATTAGATCAGAAGAGTGCGCAGACGTGCCCAGCACTACCGTCCAGACGTTTCCGACGGCAAACGGCATAAAACCACAGACCTGCATGCCCATTTCACGGATCTGTTTTATCGTGGTCGCAACATGCTCTGGGGCCAGTGATGCGCCCATCAACACGACAAAACCATCACATTCCGGCTTATCAATCGCCTCGATACCACGATCAGTAAATTGAAGCACGCCAGAGGTGGGAAAATGGACGAGCCAGTCAGCAATTTGCTCAGGCAACGCGGAAATTGGCATGGTGATACACTCCCTGTCAGAAAAAGCGGTCGACAGCGTAGCCGATCGCTTTTCCTGGAAGCAAGTGTTAAATCGGCAGGATGACTATTTCAGCAACACGGAATCGAGTGCAATTTTCATCATATCGTTAAACGTGGTCTGACGTTCTTCCGCCGAAGTCTGCTCACCACTTTTGATATGATCCGAAACAGTACAGATCGCCAGTGCTTTCGCGCCATACTCCGCTGCGACACCATAGATGCCAGCCGCTTCCATTTCCACACCCAGAATGCCGTATTTATCCATCACATCAAACATCGATGGATCCGGGGTATAAAACAAATCGGCAGAAAACAGATTACCGACTTTAACCGGAATACCGAGCTTTTCAGCCGCTGTCACGGCATTACGCAACAGACCAAAATCAGCAATTGCGGCAAAATCATGATCTTTAAAGCGCATACGATTCACTTTGGAATCAGTACTGGCCCCCATACCGATGATCACATCACGTACTTTGACATCCGCCCGCACCGCACCACAGGAACCAATACGGATGATATTTTTCACGCCGTATTCGGTGATCAGCTCTTTGGTATAAATCGAGCAGGATGGGATGCCCATACCATGGCCCATTACAGAGATCCGCTCACCTTGGTAAAAACCGGTGTAACCAAACATGTTGCGCACATCCGTCACCAGCTCGGCGCCTTCAAAGTATGTTTCCGCAATATATTTCGCACGCAGTGGATCGCCTGGCATCAATACTGTTTCAGCAAAAGCACCGTCTTTGGCATTAATGTGTGGAGTTGCCATTTTTCTTCCTTCTTCTTAATGATGTTCCGGCAAGCAGTTGCTGCCATATTCAAGTGGTGGTAGGCCATGATAGAGCGCAATGGTCTGGCCGATATCGGCAAAGGTATTCCGCAAACCCAGATCTTGTGCAGTTACCGTGGTGCCATAAAAAATGACCGGCACATGTTCACGGGTATGATCGCTGCCAGTCCAGATTGGATCACAACCGTGATCGGCCGTTAACACCACCCGATCACCCGGTTGCAATAGCGCAAACAATTCTGGCAAACGTTGATCGAAATATTCCAATGCGCGCGCATAACCCGGCACATCACGGCGATGACCATAGGAGGAGTCAAAATCAACAAAGTTGGTGAAGATAATCGTCTGCCCTGCAGCACGTTTAACCTGCGCCAAGGTCACATCCCATAACTCTTCCAGACCAGTCGCTTTATGTTGTTGCGTGATACCACAACCGGCGTAGATATCGGAAATTTTACCGATCGAAACGACTTCACCGCCCGCTGCTTTCATGCGATCCAGCAAAGTCAGCATCGGTGGTTCAACCGCATAGTCATGACGATTGCCGGTGCGTTGAAATTCACCCGGTTTATTGCCAACAAACGGGCGCGCAATGACACGACCAATGTTATACGGCTCAAGCAACTGGCGTGCTAATTTGCACAACGCATATAAACGCTCTAAACCAAAAGTCTCTTCATTGCAGGCGATCTGAAATACCGAATCGGCGGAGGTGTAAAAGATCGGCTTACCACTTTGCATGTGCTCTTCGCCAAGGCGATCGAGGATCTCGGTGCCGGATGAGTGACAGTTACCGAGATAGCCCGGTAGATCAGCTTGCACCACCAATGCATCAAGCAATTCCTGTGGAAAGCTGTTTTCTTTGGCAGAGAAATAACCCCAGTCAAATA
>ERZ650305.205-NODE-205-length-21775-cov-7.584807_pt1 | contig 21775 bp, 24 predicted proteins | sample MGYA00376241_ERZ650305 | MGnify/ENA primary metagenome ERZ650305 (study PRJEB26733, sample SAMN07839276) | wastewater metagenome | biome: urban; feature: artificial channel; material: waste water | place: USA: North Carolina | collected 2016-02-25 ... | reverse complement strand
AGATTCAAGCGAAGTGTGCTGCGTTCTTCACTCATCGGCATCGCAAGCGCTGTTAAGTTATCTGTTGGCAATTTTGTGAATTGCACTGCTTTTTCAGCCGTCGTCAAAGAATAAGAGATGACTTCTGAAAGACCAGCACCTTCAAGGTTAGTGCGAACATCACGACGGAAGGCTTGCATACCTGTCAACTCACCAATTGTGTTACCAGCTTGCGGTAAGGTATTGGGAATATTGTTATAGCCATAAATCCGAGCTACTTCTTCGACAAGGTCTGCTTCGATTGCGATATCCCAACGGCGTGGTGGGACTGTTACTGCGAAAGTCTCACCAGAGACAGCTGTTGTAAACCCGAGTTTATCAAAAATTGCGACAACATCTGCTGAGTTGAGGGTCAAGCCAAGCGCACGGTTAATTTTGTCTAACGTGATTGAAACCGTTACATCTTGTGCGACAAAGTCATTGCTTGAAACAACGCCTGAAGTGATGGTCCCGCCGGCCAATTCAACGATCATGGCAGCTGCGTAGTCCAATGCCGTTTCTACATCAGCATGGTTGATGCCTTTTTCAAAACGAGCACTTGATTCAGACCGCAAGTTGAATTTTTGAGACGTTTTACGGATACTTGTCCCGTCAAAAATTGCCGACTCAAGGGCAACACTGGTTGAACTGTCAGTGATTTCAGTGTTTTCGCCTCCCATGACACCCGCAAGTGCCACTGGCTGACCGCCAACTGTGATGACAATGTCTTCTGCCGCTAAATCGCGCACCGCGCCATCCAATGTTGTCAGTTTTTCACCATTTTCAGCTTGACGGACGAGGATTTTCTTCTCGTCAAATTTAGCATAATCAAAGGCGTGAAGCGGTTGGCCAAAGTAGAGTAGGACGAAGTTGGTCACGTCCACGACGTTGTTGATTGGGCGGATGCCTTCGTTCATGAGGCGGTTTTGTAGCCACTGTGGACTTGGGGCAACGGTGATGCCTTCAATGATGCGCATTTTGTAAGTCAAGACTTTGTCTGTCGTGACGTCCACTGCGATTTTTTCTGATGTTTTGGTGTCAGATTCTGTGACAACTTTTTCATCAAATTTGACTTGTTTGTTGTCGTAGATTGCTGCAACTTCATGAGCGACACCACGCATAGATAGCGCATCTGCACGGTTTGGTGTGATGGAAAGTTCCAACACGTCATCGTTCATCTCTAGGTAATCAAAAATTTCTGCACCATTTTCAGCGTCAGCTGGTAGGTAGTAAATCCCTTCAGCATAGGCTTTAGGCACGATATTTTCTGGGAAACCAATTTCTTGGAGGCTGCAGATCATACCAAGACTTTCAACGCCACGGATTTTCCCTTTTTTGATTTTGTGATTACCTGAAATCCGAGCACCCGGCAGAGCAACGATGACTTTGATCCCCGCTTTAATATTGGGCGCGCCACAGACGATTTGTGTTGGCTCATCTTCACCAACATTAACTTGGCAGATGTTCAAGTGTGTTTCTGGAATTTCTTGCGTGCTGATCACTTCACCAACGACTAATTTTGATAGTCCTTCACTTCGTGTTTCAACACCCTCAACTTCAATCCCACTGGTTGACATTTTTTCTGATAGGTCATATGATGTCACGTCGATGTTGACGAGCTCTTTTAACCAATTATATGATACTTGCATTTTTTAGACTTTCTCCTTATTTGATCTTCAAGCTAACTTCCTAGGAAAAAAAGATTTTACGAACCTGCGCAAGCGCAGAACCCTTAAATCCTATTTTTCTACGAAAGTTTGCGACTGTGTCGCACCGCTTTCAGTATAATTTTACTTAAACTGCTCACTCATCCGCGCATCACCTAAATAGAAACCACGGATATCGTTAATGCCGTATCTCAACATGGCAATCCGCTCTTGACCTAAACCAAAGGCAAAACCTGAATACTTCTTGCTGTCGATGCCGGCCATTTCAAGAACATTTGGATGCACCATACCCGCACCGAGGACTTCGATCCAGCCGGTCATTTTACAAACGTTACAGCCTTTTCCGCCACATTTGAAACATGAGATATCCGCTTCAACAGATGGTTCTGTAAATGGGAAGTAGCTTGGACGCAGACGGATTTTACGTTCTGCACCAAACATTTTCTTAACAAGCGTATCAAGCGTGCCTTTGAGGTCGCTCATGGCGATGTTTTCGTCAATCACAAGCCCTTCAATTTGGTGGAATTGATGACTGTGAGTCGCGTCATCTGTATCACGACGATAAACACGTCCTGGTGAGATCATTTTAAGTGGCCCTTTGGTAAAGTCATGCGCATCCATTGTCCGTGCTTGAACAGGACTTGTATGCGTGCGTAACAAGATGTCAGAAGTGATATAAAAAGTATCTTGCATATCACGCGCTGGGTGATCCTTAGGCAAGTTCATACGCTCAAAGTTATAGTAATCTGTCTCAACTTCGTACCCATCAACGATCTGGTAACCCATCCCAAGGAAGATATCTTCGATTTCTTCCGTTGTTTGTGTCAAAATATGACGATTGCCTTTGGCTACTTTTTTACCAGGCAGGGTCACATCAAGTGTTTCATTTTCAAGTTTTTTAGCAATGATTAAAGCTTCAATTTCAGACTTTTTACTTTCTAAAATACTGGTGATTTCATCTCTGAACTCATTAGCCAGAGCGCCTAATTTAGGGCGTTCTTCATTTGATAAATCCTTCATTCCTTTGAGGATATCCGTCAACTCTCCTTTTTTCCCAAGAACTGAGACACGGAAATCATTCAAGGTTTTTTCATCAGCGATTTTGGGTAATTTTTCAAGTGCACTTGTACGCAAATCAGCGATTTTTTCTTGTAAAGTCAATTTTTTATCTTCTTTCTATTTTGGCATGTACTTTTGGTAGTTAAGTAATGACAAGAAAAAATACCGCCGTCATCACTCCAACGTAAAGGAGCGAAAACCGCGGTACCATCCTAATTCCTAGATTATCTCTAGCTTTATTATCATTATTTAATTGAGAAATTGACGTGAAACACTGTTTTTAAAAACAGTCACATCAATATCTTATTGAAGTGAACTTCACAAACCTGCCGCTAAATGGCTCTCAGTCATAACCATTTTCCCTGTTAACTTATCAGTCTGCTACTCTTTTCAATGTATAAGAAAATCATACTAAATTTAGACGGATCTGTCAACTTTCTTAAATGAGAGAATACGCCCTATGCTTAATCCTGCCCACGATTAAAAATCAAGTTCAAGATAATCGCCACAAGGGTTGCCATGACAATCCCGTTATTGAGGAACATCCCGACTGTATCTGGTAGCGCTTGGAAGAGTGTTGTCCCGTTAAAACCGACACCTGATGCGACTGCCATTGCTGCGATGAGTAGATTGTGTTCATTGTTAAAATCAACACGACCCAACATTCTGATTCCTTGAATCGTCACCATGCCAAACATGACTAACATAGCACCACCCAAAACAGGGGCAGGGATAATCTGTGCACAGGCACCAAATTTAGGCAACAGACCTAAAATCACTAGGAAACCTGCCGTGTAGAAAATCGGACGGCGCGTTTTGATCCCTGATAGCTGAACCAAACCGACATTTTGTGAAAAGCCTGTATAAGGGAAGGTGTTGAAAATCCCACCTAATGCCACGGCCAAACCTTCTGCCCGGTAACCATTTCTCAATCGTGTTTCAGAGATCTCATCACCTGTGATATCTGAAAGCGCCAGGTAAACGCCCGTAGACTCCACCATGGACACCAAGGAAATGATCGTCATCATCAAGATCGATGAGAAATCAAAGATCGGTTTTCCGAAGAAAAATGGCGTTGGGATGTGGATCAGCGGTGCTTGCGCGATCGGTGAGAAGTCGACGACGCCCATGAAGGCTGCGACGACTGTACCGATGATGAGGCCGATGAGGATGGCGATGGAGCGGATAAACCCTGTCGTAACCGCATGGATGAACAGGATGACGAGAATCGTCACGACCGCTAAAATCACGCTGGAAAGTTCTGGTTTGGGGATGTTGTTGCCCATGTTCCCGATGGCGACAGGAATCAGCGTGAGGCCGATGGTTGTGATGACGCTACCTGTCACAAGCGGCGGGAAGAACTTGCGGATTTTTGAGAAGAAGCCTGAGATTAAAATGACAATCAAGCCTGAAACGATGATAGAGCCAAAGATGGCACCCGAACCGAGCTTAGCTCCGATGATTGAAAGGGGGGCGACGGATTGGAAGGCAACGCCTAGGACGACTGGCAAGCCGATACCGAAGTATTTATTAACTTGGAGTTGTAGGAATGTCGCAACGCCACACATGAAAATATCTGTCGAGATCAGGTATGTTAGCTCTTTAGTCGAGTAACCGAGTGCACCTGCGATCATGATCGGCACTAGGATAGAGCCGGAATACATGGCGAGCAAGTGTTGTAGACCTAGTACTGCTGATTTGGAATGTTTGATTTCTTGAGTTTGCATGTTATAGGTCCGCCTCCGCAAAGATAACTTGTCCTTGATCAAAGCCTGCGATTCTAGCTAGGCTGACAACTGGGATGCCTGTTTCTTCGACCAAAGCACGGCCTGTCTGAAATGATTTTTCAATCACGATGCCAACACCTGCGATTTGCGCGCCCGCTTCTTTTAAAATGTTGATCAAGCCAAGTGCCGCTTGCCCATTTGCCAAGAAATCGTCAATGATCAAGACTTTGTCATTTTCCGACAAGAACTTGCGAGAGATCTGAACAGTCGATGTGATTTTTTTCGTAAATGAATAGACCTCAGCCGTTAGCAACTCATCATTCATGGTCACATTCTTGGCTTTTTTGGCGAAAATCATGGGGACGTCGAGTTCTTCCGCCACATAGGCTGCAGGTACATTACCACTGGCTTCAATGGTGATAACTTTGGTGATGCCACTGTCCGCAAATTTTTGGGCAAAGGTTTGCCCAATTTGGCGCATCAACTTAGGATCTACTTGGTGGGTTAAAAAACTATCGACTTTGAGGATATCATCCCCCAAAACTGTGCCATCACGTTTAATTCTTGAAACTAATGCTTCCATCTTCAACTTTCTATCCATTAAAAAAGGCTCTGCAAAAAAGGCTCTGCGAAAAAAGATCGCAAAGAGCCTGACTCCTTGCTTATTGTTTGGCATTACGGTGCCAAGTAGAGACGCTCGACCAATTACGAGCATAAATAAGCTGTTATTTTTAAATATATATTCTATATCCTGTCGGACCAATAGACATATGTCTGTGGCTGACGATAAAAACATCAAATGAATTTGATGATCTCCTATATTTTAGCATACTTTCTAAAACAAAAAAAGTGAAATAGGTTTTTATTTGTTATCTTCTGTTTAAGAATTATTGTTAATATAAAATAATTGCTGTTAAGATATCATGATAGATATTTAGGTGAGTCAAGTAAATTGAAAACAATAAAAGTATGCTTGAATAGCACTTTATTGTAGTGTCATCAGTGACAAATAAAGTTATTTCATCCAGAGATAAAATCAAAAAACGCACAATGGGTCATGGCAAAACAGGAAAAATAGGCAATTTCTGATAAGAATATCAAAAAAGAAAAAGCCTACAAACGGCTTTGCACTGAGATTAAAACCTTATATGCCACAAATAGGAATCGAACCTACGACCTTCACCTTACCATGGTGCTGCTCTACCGACTGAGCTATTGCGGCGTTATTTTATTTTACTTAGTTTGGAAATTAAGCTCCTGCTATTTTTAATTGAAAGAGCAGCATGAGGTGGGAATTCTGCGATTTCCCTTATCCGCAGATTCGGGGCAGTGCCCCGAACTCTACCGACTATCCTTATGCTGGAAACAGGAATCGAACCTGCGACCTACGCGTTACGAGTGCGTTGCTCTACCAACTGAGCTATTCCAGCAGGATTAAATATTGTTTTAGGTTAAGATTATTAGAGACGTTGCTATTCTTAAAAGAGCAACATATGGTGGAAATTCTGCGAATTTCTTTAGCCACCGATTCGAAGCAGTGCTTCGAACTCTACCGACTGAGCTATTCCAGCAGGATTAAATATTGTTTTAGGTTAAGATTATTAGAGACGTTGCTATTCTTAAAAGAGCAACATATAGTGAAAATTCTGCGAATTTCTTTAGCCACCGATTCGAAGCAGTGCTTTCAAACTCTACCTTTCTATTTTACCCAAAAATTAGCTGTTTGACAAGAAATTTTAACAAAAAAATAAAGATAGCTTTTTACTGATCTTTACTTATTTTTTATTCCAATATTTAACGTATACTTTACTACTTTGAGTTTAAGAAATTAGCAATGTTTCAATCGCACGCGCAGCATCCTCATGAATAACTGGGAAAAATGTCCCCAATACCATGGCCCCTAAGATAGCGCCACCTGCAATCGGTTTTTCCCATTTGTAAAAGATTAGCGCACCAATCGTTGAACCAATACCGACAGGAATGGAAGCAACTGTTGCTGATAAAATAATCAGTGGTCCTAAGAAGCGACCTGCTGAGTTACCTGCACCCATCATGATATCTGCACCAAATGTACAGTTTGCAGAATTCACCGTAAATTTCCTAATCGCAATGATAATCCCACCAATGAGTAGACCAATTCCTCCACCAGTCAGCAAGGCTAACGGGAAATTCTTAATCGGTGCATCAACCCCAACACTCATTAACAAAGCTGGAATCCCAATCCCAACACCTGTTAACAGAGAGCCACCTAAATCCAATATCCCAACAAGAGAGCCTTCCAGTATATCCGTGCAAACAAGAAACTTGCGCCAAAAGCAGCTGCAGCACCGTAACCCTCACCGTCCATGCCGGCTTTTAACATGGCAACAACTGATACTTCATTAAATGCACCTACACCATAAGTCACATACATATGGGTTCCTGCAAAGGCTGCAGCACCCATTAAAGCGACGATAATCGGAAAAGCCCAATCTGCATACTAAAAACTTGTTGCTTTTTTGCTTTCTATTTCCCGCTGTTCAATTTCCCATTGTTCTTTTGATTCCATTTTTACCTCCTCATATCACTTCATCACGTTCTGAGTATCTTTATTTCACTGTAAATAGATCATGGAAATTTTGCAACCATTTTGGAATGCCTAATTTAAACTGTTCTATCAAATTAAGATCGAAACCACGGAAGAAGGCACTCAAGACAAATAAGATAATCACAGTTACAAACAAAATTTTAGTGAGTCTACTCCAACCTAACTCATCTACACCTTTACCGACAAGTATCCCTAACACAACACCTGGTACAGCATTTCCCATGATCAATTGTGCGAGGCCGCCAAATAAAGTGCCCCAAAAACCAGTTCTCTTCCCTGCATCCAAGGCAGCTAACCAAAAAACTATTGGCATTACGGTACTAATGAGCAGAGTTGCTGCTGGTACCAGAACATCTACTGCTGTAACTTGTAAGCTTGATGGAATGGCTGATGATGTGGCATTTAAGAAAGTTACGATACCAGCACCAATAACTGCACCGACAATCGCCATTCTTTTAGGACTATGCACGGTTTCTGAAATATTTTTATTTCTTGACAATAGGGCAGCTGCTTCCCAGTTTGGTAAAATGCGATGTGTCACATCTTGTGTATAAGCACCAGCACCAACTGCTGATGCCCAAGCATTAAAGAAGAAGCCTAAACCAAATGAGAAGTGAGATGCAGCATCGCCTTCACAGGCATTCATTTCTCCTAATGTTCTAAACGCTCCTAGTGCTTGAACGGTTGGCGAGTGAAACATTCTTGCAGCACCTAAAGCTGCAGAAAATCCCATTAGGCCACCGATAATCACGGATTTAAGTATTACAATTAAAATCTCCAATGTCTTTCCTCCTTGAATAGATAGAATCTATTAAACAAACGTCTCATCTCATAACCGTTTAAAAGCAACAGATTTCAAGCTATTTTTAGTCTTTACTGTCTCCTTTTGGACATCAACAAATGTTAGCTTGTCCATTGAAACAACAGTCATTTCTACGTGTACCAATAAACTGACAGTATAACTAACTTTTTCTCTTGCTAAAAAGAAGAAACAAAATTTTTCTGTGTGAGTTTCTTTAGTTGCCGAAAGTGTTTCAATACCAATAGGTTTAATCTGTAAGTAAACATCTTCACTTCCCGCCATAAGTTTTTTTTGAACTTTGGCGATCGCATCGGAAAAGGCACTTTGTTTCGTCATACCTTGACCCGATACTTCAACCGATTCTTTTCGACTTGTTGTCATCGTATCCAATTGTTTACGCTCCAAATTTCTTTATGTAGGCTTCTGCTAAAGATTTCCCGAGTTCTTCTGTATCCATAAACCCAAAACCTAAGGCTTTAATACCATCATTAATCGCTGTCACGCCTTCACCAACTGAGCGCATACTATGTCTTTCTGGATAGCCGTATTTTGTTTTGGCTGTAATTGAGCCGGCGCCACCACTGCCACAAAACGAAATGCCAAAGTCTGCATTTTCTGCTTTCATGACATCACCTAAACGCATATCTGCGCCCATTCCTGGTACAACAATTGCTACACCACCTACAGCTTCTACACCTTTGGCAACATTTTGTCCTTTACCTAATCTGTCTGCAATCACTACTTTTACCATCTTATATCTCCTTTAGTATCTTTTAGTTTTCTTTTGCCGATTCAAAATGAATCGATAATAAATATTTTTCATCTGGTGATAGATGTCCTATTTCTGTCACAACTTCTTCTGCTAACTGCATAGATGTCTCCGAAATTCCCGAAAATAATTGCCCATCTATTTCAGGTATCCCTGTGCCTTCTTTGGCTCTGTTGAACATTTCGTTGACATGATTTGCCAAAATTCTCCACTGTAAGTCATTGGGTTTAATCTCTATCGCTTTAAGCGATGTTTCAATTTTTTGAATCACAGCTTGAACTGCTTTTGACAGCTCTAGTTCTTGACACAATGCGGCTAATTCTTCATTCAAATTTTTATCCTCTCCCTATATCTAGATATTCTGTCATCGCGCTTATTTCATTTTTGTTAATAGCTAAGTCATACTTATTAAAAACTGACTCAATCTGATATACAACCTTTTGTGAAAGTGTCACTGTAGCTGTTTCTTGGTATTGCTTATTGTATATAATTCGGTGAACTGCTAGTAAAATATGTAAGATGAAGCCTTCGCTAAACTCTGGTCGTAGCCTATCTTGAAAAATTTCTTTCAAGGTTTGATAGACCATAAACCCTTTCACAATCGTATCCTGATTAAGCTCACTCATTGACATAGATTTTGGAACATCTCTCAAATTAATTATTGGTAAATGTCCTTTTCCTTCTGCCAACAAAGCCTTGACCTTTTTCTTAATAGCCTGTATGTCTTTTTCAGAAGTCAAGGGTTTTACCTGTAGCACTGGCACATTTTGACGCTCAATAGGAAAGGCACTAATAATCAAATCTGGTATGATCTGCCCTACAATTCGATCGTAATTTAAGACACTGGCAAAGCCTGCAATCTCAATTTCCTCAATTTCACTACTCAATTTTTGCTGTATAAATGAGGTCACACCTAACCCTGTGGCACAAACATACACCACACGTATCTTTCGCTCACCATTGCCCACGCGTTCTTTAGCTGCCATAAAATGAAGTGTGATATACGAGATAAATGATTCGTCTTGGGCGATTTTCAACCCTAGTTCCCGTGCGATAAGTTGCCTTATTTTTTCAAACAAGGCGATCTCATTTTTTTTGATTGCCTTCAAGAAAGGATTATAACCGTTCAGATAATGGTGTGTTCGCTCTAAGCTCAAGGTGAGATGGGCCGCTAAATTCTGAAATAATAAACTATCTTCATTAAATGGAATCTGGACCTCTTGCGTAACAAACTCTACCATTCGACTTGTAAGCTCTAAAACATTAACAGGTGTTGTTGCACTTAAGTCAGTATAAACATAATCATACTCTGCTTTAAGTAAGGGCTTGTGATAAATTTTTTCCAGTTCGCTTAATAACGAAGCTGTAAAACCTGTTTGCTCCCCTAAATTTAACAATTCTTCTCCATCACCAATCGGACAATTTTCGATTATGCGCACCAATGAAATGGTCAACCTAAGCGCCAAGGTAAAAAGCTCAAAATAAGGCGTCTCATGAATGATCTGTTCTGAAAGATGTGTGCCAATTAATTTCAGGACAGATTCGTAATAGATAGAAAATGTCGACGGTAGGATGGACTCAAAATAATTAAATGACGCCTCTTTTTCAAAATTGGTCAACTTTGACATCATCATAAATAAGTCATAGTCAGTGAAGTTTTCTTGAATCAACCTTTCTAACAACATACGTCGCCGCCGTTCATCACCCGCAACACTAAATCCTAAGTGATTGGCAATCAATTGAACATCGTTGGCAGTGAATAATGCTTTGATTTGCTGTAAATCAAATATAATTGTGTTTTTAACAACACCATATTCATCTGAAAACGAAGTTGAACTAATGGGTTTGTCAAATAGTAAAAGTTGAATCATCATTTGTTTTTTGCGCATCTCAGCATCAAGCGGTGCACACAAGCGTTCAGTGCCCAATAATTGATTCAGTAAGTTTTTACAGGTTGCATCATCTCCTTCTACAAAATAGCCTAGACCAGGTTTAGAAACTAATAAAACCTCCGCGTCCTTTAACCATTTCCGGATATTTACAATGTCACTTTTCAAAGTTCTAGGACTGATGTCATTTAAAGCAGCAAGCTCAACAGCTGTTTTAGATGAACGAGACGATAGTAATTCTATCGTTGTATCAATCTCCCTTTGTGTTAATTGCATGTCATTTTCTCCTAACATCATTAGTATACAACGGATTTGAGCACTTGAAAATACAGTTAAATTGCACGAATGCATCGTGCAAACTCAAATACCTCGTTTACAAAAAAATCCCCCTGACAAACTACTGTCAAAGGGATAGAGACTTATTTATTTCAAAGTTTCAGCCATCATGGCATGAAGTGTTTTGACATCCTCAACATTTGTATCACCTGTCGTTTTGTCGATGATAGATGAATACACATGCGGAATAATTTTCTTAACACCTGCATCTACTGCAATTTGGACGATTTCTTGGAAATTTTCTAAATCAATCCCACCTGTTGGTTCAAGGTAGAAGCCATTTTCGGCACAGGCTTTAGCAACTGCCTTATACTCTTCAAGATGTGTTAGGCCTTTCATGTTGAAGAATTTGATCGAGCTACCACCCATATCTTTCAAAAGTGCAATAGCCGTTTCGATTGGAACAATGCCTGCAGGTGCTTGAGAAGACAATGGTCCTGTCGCTAGATTAACCATCCCAACAGTTCCTGTTGGTGACACAAGGCCGTTAATAATGGTGTCATTTTGTCCCAAAAGCGCACGACTTGCACCAACACCAGTAAAGACTTGATTAACGTGCTGAGGTTGCAAAACTTCTGATAAACGTGCGACCATGGCAGATTGGTTAGGATCCCCTGCACCAAGACCTACTGACAAAGCGTTATCAGTTGCCGCAATATAGCGTTTCATATCTTCAATTGCAGCTTCATCAGTTGCTTAATTTTTCGATAAAACGCCAAGCACAACATGACCTTGGGCAGCTTCATAACAGGCTTTGGCATTTTCAACAGAGTTCGCGAGAACATTTAAGCAAAGACGATCTTCAAGGTAGTTGGGTGTTTTTTTCATTATATTTTTCTCCTATTATCAATTATTTATCTCATGACATCCAAATCGTCATGTTTCATTTTTTCTTGTATAAAATGTTGCGTTAAAATCGGACTATCACCATATGTTGTATGGGCTAGTTGCGTACTTGTTGCAGCAAAATCAACAGTTTCTTGTAAAGACCACTGGTCAATCAAACCTTGAATAATTCCTGCCGCAAAAGCATCTCCCGTCCCAATGCGATCATAGGTTGTGACGACTTTGTCATCAGAATAAACGACTTCTTTTTTGTCTGAGAGAAAGCCACGAACAAATTTTGTCTGTCCCTGACTTGACTTTTCAGTGCCACAAAAATAGTCTAACTCATACGCTTTGACGAACCGCTGGTACAACTTTTCAATCGGCTCATGTGCTGCATCAAACGGCATCTCCAAAAGTAAGGTCAAATCTTGCTTACCACCAATTACGATATTAGCCTCTTTGAGAATCTCCTGATAGTCTTGAATTAAGCTTGAGCGTTCTTCTAATTTAACTAAACTCATGCGATAATTAAAGTCAAAACAAAGCGGAATACCTAACTCTGTTGTCAATTTAGCAAGCTTTAAAGCATTTTTACGCCCAACTTTTGATGTTGACAGGGCAATGCCGCAAATATGTACTAAATCTATACCAGATAAGGCTACTTTCATCTGATTTTCTGAAATTCCGGTTGTACAGAAAGCACTTTCACTCCGATTCAGATATGTCACCTGACTTGGTCGATTGCCAAAGCCCATTTCAAGAAAGTAGGTTCCGATATGGTTGCCATTATAAATCAGATGATGGTCTTGAACACCCAGTCTTCGTATGTTTGCTGCTGCAGCATGACCAACTGGGTTTTCTGGTAAAACGCTCAATAAGTGCGTTTGTACCCCATTTCGTGCTAAACCTGACAGGATATTCAACCCTGTACCACTATAGCTCATGTCAAGTGTATCCGTCTGGTCGATCATTTTAAATTGTTGCGGACATAATCGCAACATCACTTCGCCAAAGGCTAAGATATGCTTCATTTTAGGACCCCATAATTTAGGACCCCATAATCGTCTGTAGTTTGTTGACAATTGCGGTCATTTCAGCACGATCAACAGCTCGAATGTCAAACTCAATGATGCCATTATTGGCCTGATATTCTCGTGTATAGACTGCCAAATCCCCTACTTTTAAATCTGCAATGGCTTGTAGAGCTGATGTTTTCTCTGACGTCACTTTAACACTGGCTCTATAAATATCACGTCCTGCTGAATCTTGGACTTCCTTGGCAGATAGTCCTGAGATACTATTAAGTTCGCTGATAAATGGCGCGAGACGCGCTTTCATGCTATCTCCGTCCTCACTACCATTAGCCAAATAGGCTTCTAAAGCAGTCACAAAACCGATGATGTTGTCTTTACCAATCTTCATCGCACGACCAATGTCCTTGTTTTGAAGCTGAATCCAAGGGATATAGGGATCACGTCCAAGTACAACCGCACTTGATGGCGCTTCGATGGCTTTAGCACCTGAGTAAATGACAAGATCAGCACCTTGTGCATAGTATTTTTTCAAATCTTCCTCTGCAGCAGCATCGACGATTAATGGTAGGCTGTGTTTTTTAGCGATTTCAGACATTTGCGGAATCGTCAGCATACTTTTTTGAACAGTGTGATGACTTTTGATATATAGAAGAGCTGCGGTCTTGTCTGTTATTTCGATTTCAACCTGCTCTGGTGTACACTCGTTTGCCCAGCCGGCTTCAACCAGATGACCACCACCAAGTGTCACCATGACTTCAACACCTGTACCATAATTAACATTATGGCCTTTAGGGATGATAATGTCACGCTTTGAAATGCGGTCTGTTAGATGGTAGACATCGCCTTGACCAATAACTGCAGCCGTTGACAGAGCGATACCGCTGCTTGCGCTTGAGACAACTGTTGCATTTTCAACATCTAACAACTTTGCAATATACTGCCCTGTTTTAACTGTCAAATCTGCCATCTCAAAGAAAGTCTGACCTGCCTCTTTCTGTGCCTGAGCAACTGCATCAGTGACTTTTGAAACACCTAAGATTGTCATTTTCCCAGAGGCATTAATGACTTGCTTGAGGTTGAATTTTTGATGAATTGTCATATTTTCTCCTTTGCTATCTCGTAAACTTTTCCTGCAATAACTGCGGCTGTTGGCTTAATTTGGACAGAGGTCTTGACTGTTTCCTGATTGGAGTCAATCAATTGTTTATCAGCGTCATCTGTGACTTGGAATATCGTGATATCTGCATCAAACCCAACAGATAAGTTACCTTTTCTGCTAAGTCGCAAAGCTTTTGCTTGTGCCTTCGTCACACGATGAATGACTTGTTCAAGCGAGTAGCCGACATACATTAATTTCTCCATCGTCGTGGCTAGGTTATAAACGGGACCGTTCAACCGATTTCTTGAATAAATATCAGTTGAAATTGAGTCTGCTAAGATATTCTCTGTTTTCGCTTGCTTCGCCACTTGAAAATTAAAACTGTCTGTCCCATGTCCAATGTCAAAATGGATGCCTGCTTCGTAGGCTTTTTTAGCAAACTCTTTAATTTGACCTGACTTATCTAAAATCCCATTGTCCTTGCCGTTAAAACAATGTGTGACAATATCGCATGATTCTAGATAAGTCATCAACTCTTCTAAGGCAACGGGTGCTGTTCCAATATGCACCATGAGTGGTAAATGCGCCTTTTTTTGAAGCGCCTTTGCCATGACCAAAGGTTTGACACCATTTTGGCCGATAACACTTTTGCTCATCCGAGCTTTGATACCAATAATAAACTCACTGAGTTCCTTAATGCGCTCTAAGTTCTTAGTTTCATCAACTTTTGACAAATCTGCTAACTCATCTTGGTGAACAATCCCATCTCTTGAAATATTGAGCAAGGCATAAACATTCGTTTTAGATTTTTTAGTGAGTTCATAAAATTCACGGATATTATTTTCACCAGTTGACCCTGCATCAACAATGGTTGTTACGCCATTTTTAACGCCAACTTCATCTGGGTAATCATAGTAAAGCGACATGTTTTCATAACAGTGCACATGTGCATCTATCCATCCAGCTGAAATAAACTGTCCTTTAGCATCAAAAATCTCACGGCTTTCAGCGATAATCTCTGTTGAAAGTGCTGAGATTTTCCCAGACTCTATCCCGATTTCAATCGGCTGATGATCCAAGGTTCTAGCATTTTTTATAATTAAATCATACATCCTCTATTTCCTTTCACTGTTAGCTTTTAAAACGGAACTTTGTCCAAGGTCGAATATAGTCTAATAAAATCAACTCATCCTTTTGAATGCTACCCACTTTATTTTTCCGTTCATCTCTGTGAGGCTCTAAAACAATTTGTAATTCATTTTTATACTTACCAAACAGATCATTACCAATCACAATATCACCAACTTGAAAAATCTGTTCATTATCATGCGGTGGATTTTCTTGTTTATAATCCTTACGAACTTGTGTGGAGCGTACCATCTGTGAAGTAATATCACCACGTCTAAAATGCTGGTTCTCAAGCACAATCTCTTGTTCTACTGGATTTGCTGTTGGTAAAAGATCAAGCGTGAAAGCGATTTGATAACGATTCCGCTGACCTAAGGCGACCAACTCTGCTTCACTTGCATACGCATTGCCGACGATAACATCATCAATCAAACCTGTCGCAAACAAGTGCTTAGCCTGTACCTCTACTGGCAAATGGCGGAGCATCTCAAGTGTCGGCAAGCCATCATTAATATCCCAAGGTCCACCTGTCGCCACCTGACTTGATACAAATGCCGCAGTTCTGATGCCATGCTTTTTGAAGCGCTTAGAGCATGAGTTAAAGAACGCTAAAGGTAAAGCACTGCCCTCTTGCGGATAGAAATTGTGACAGCCGTAGATATAGGGTTCGTTGGCTTCATAGGTCAAAATGTTATCTAAATATGCGACATCATTTGACATATTTAACTCGATAATCAAGCCATACGGATTAAAAGACAGCTTCGCTTCTTTATTACCATCAAAACCAGCATCCAAGCGCAAGCCGTCTGCACCTAGTTCAGCAAAAAAACTTAAATCATCATATGAAATCTGTAACTCATCAAAAATATTAGGTGCAATATCTAAAATCACTTCATAACTTAATGCTTTAGCAGCTGAAATAATCTTTGAAAACTTCTCAGCAACTGCCGCCTTGCCCCGTGTAACTTCAAGCATAGACATGAAAATCCGCTCAAATCCTTGGGCTTTAGCAAAGGTAATGTAGGCTAAATCCTCTTCAAATACACTGTTATCTGGATAAACTGAAATCCCTAATCTTCTAAACATTCTTGTTCTCCTTTACGATCTTTTTATCCCACGTCTCTGTATGCTTGTGATAGCGCCAGAAAATCAGACAAGCACTCATGATTGTCACGACAAGCACAAAATAAAGCAAGTGTGTCAAAATAGTCAAGCCCATACCAACTAAGATGGCAAGTAAACAAAACGGGACTAATTTGAGCATAGAGACTGTTTTGACAATCTTTGGAACATGATTTTTTTCCAAGCAAACCATGCTAGCGATAAAAACGATGACTGAGAGGATTGCGACATCATAGGTCATAAGTGACTCCTTTAGATTATTTTCTTATGTTACAGGTTGCTACCTATCCAGAATCATCTGAACAAGCCTAAAACTATGTAACTTTGGCTTTCGCCAAAGCATTTTTTAACTCTCAGCACCTTCTGATGCTAATTGTTCTTTTTCAAAAACTTTGAAAAATGGATAATAGATGACCAAACTCACTAGGAAGTTTATCACGACGAGAATGCCAGCCATAATATGCCAATTGGTTACCATCATTGCGCCAATTGGCGATGGTACCGTAAAGACTGTCCGAGATACTGTCATTGGAATAATGTGTGTAATCGTTGCAAGATAAGCAATCACAGTCATCACCAAAGGAGACAAGATAAATGGAATCGTCAAGGTCGGATTCATCACAATCGGTGCCCCAAAAATAATCGGTTCATTGATATTGAATAGACCTGGTAAGAAACCAATTTTACCTAACTCTTTCAGATAAACAGACTTAGAAGTCAAGAATAGACAAACCAACGCCAAAGTTGCACCCGCGCCACCGATCCAAACAAACCATTGTAAAAACATTTCCGTGAAGATGTTAGGCATGTCAGTTGCTGCGACATGATTTGAGAAAGCATCCATATTTTCAGCAATAGAACTTTCCCAGAAAGGACGAATCACTGGTCCCATGATTGCAGGCCCATGGATCCCCAAAATCCAGAAGAAACAGATCAGGAAAACTGTCACTAAACCACCGAGTAAGCTATTCCCCGCAAGGAAGCCTTGCAATGGCATCAGCAGATTTGAAAGCGTTGCATTGATATCAAAGCCGAGCATATGCCGAATTACCCAAAAGAGGATCAAACATGCACCCGCTGGAAATAAGGCAACAAAGGAATTGGCAACTTCTGGTGGCACCCCTTCTGGCATTTTAATCGTAATATTTTTGACCTTCATAAAGCGATATATTTCAACTGAGATAATCGCTGTAACAATCGCGCCAAACAAGGATTGTGCGCCTAGATTGGCAATATTAAGATAACGACCAGCGGCAACAACCTCAGTTTGTAGGTTTGTTTTTGCTACTTCTTCAAATAAGCGAACTGGCTTAATACTTGTGACGATAAACGACATGACCGCAATAATACCAGCTGTCAATTGATCTAGTTTATAACTTTGAGCAAGCGAACTTGCGATCCCAAAAGTTGCATAGAGTGCCAAAATACCAACTGTAAAGCGATAAGGGATATCCAAAATAGGTAAATATGGTGTTAATTTCTCAGCTACTGCTGGAATTGGAAAATTAAGAAAAATAACGAAGAATGAGCCAACCAAAGTCAGCGGCAATGTCGAGATAATCCCTTTTCTGACAGCAAGCATATGTCGCTGTCCCCGATTTTAGCAGCAATAGGCGAGACCTTTTGCTCTAAAAATGTAATCAATCCGTTCATACAGACTCCTTAAGTAAATAGTGAGTCGGCTTACTTTGTCTCTAGATTTTGGCATGAGTCCATACGAACGTCTTCGTTATCATCAATCAGACTTGCCACAAGGTAATACCAACGATTCAGAAAACATGAAAGAAATCGTTTCCTTAATCATGATTATAACATTATAATGTTTAATTAGTCAAGAAAATAAAAAAAGAAAATCAAGTTATTTTAAACTTGATAATCGATTAAATATGGTGTGGCACTAGAATCGTAATAAGACGTTGTGTATTCCACAAGTTGACCCATTTCAGAAAAAGCTGAACGTGTCCGCTTTAGAACAACGTCTGAGAGATCCGGTAGAACCTGATGTAACCATTCTGGCGTTTTTTGAGCACAAAAGGCATCTTCTATTTTATAAATATCAACACCTTGCTTGACCAAAAAAGAGTAAAATGAAAACTGATCTGAAGCCTTATCAGGTAAACTATCTGCTTTTTTCAACGGAAAATAATGCTTAACAAAGATGCTTGAAACACCGTCTAATTGATACATCCGATGAATTTCATAGATAGTGTCAAAATCAAATTTATCATTAATCGTAACATCTTCAGATTTCCCGATATAAGCAATTGATTTTTGGACCGCAACACCATGGTCATTTAAAATTTTTGTAAAGGTTTTAACTTTATTGAAAACATTGATAGGCTGATTACTGATGACTTTAGTCCCAACTCCACTTTGTTTATGGAGATAACCACCCTCAACGAGTAGATCAACAGCCTTACGAACCGTGATTTTACTCACGTTAAACTGGATTTCTAACTCATTTTCAGTCGGAAAAAGGCTACCAACTTCATATTTTCCGCTTATCAGATCAGCTTTTAAAACATCAAATACTTTCTGATACAAAATCTGATTTTTTTGCCTCATTTTAAACTCCTAACTTAACAAAACTCGATACCGCCTCACATTGTCTAATCTGCGCTGCAATAAAATCATGCGCATCATCAAACACAAGTGTCTCAAACTCACGATCATCAAATCTCAGATTGAAACGATAGCTTTCCTCATCATGTTTGACAATGTAGCCATGAGCTTCAAGCGTCTTGACAAAAATATCAGGACGTTTTTGTTTGACGACCTCTTTTTTAACAAATTTGAGTAAGAATGTCGTCATATATTTAAGGGCATATTCTAGATCAACGTCACCGATGATCTCATAAATTTGTTGTTCAAAAGGTGCTAAGTTCACTCTTTTTTCAACATGGTAAAAATAATTGGCCAAGTTTTCAACTGTTCGACCAAAGTCAGATGAAAAATGTAATGAAATACCGTTGGTTTGATTAGCTAAAGTTTGTTGGACTTGTGAGGCTTGGAGTTTTGCAATCAACTCAGCGCCTTCAGCCACAAAAAAAGGTTGATCGAAGTTTAATTGCTGTGGTTCCATTGCTGGTAAAGTCATGTCGAAATCAGCATCTGTAAAGACTTGAAACTGATTGGTATAACGCTTATCCTCTCGTGAAATCAAGCCTGCTTGAACAAAATCTTCAATCTGACGTTCTAAATTTTGAACGTCACCGAAGGTTGCCTTAATTTTCCGTAAAGTCACATCGTCTTGATCAGCCAAAAAATTGATCAAATCTTGGAAAAATGGTCGTTGCGTTAAGCGGTTATGATTGAAAATCTTAATTTGCATTTGTTAGGGGTCCTATATATTCTAAAGCTGAGTATGTTGCTAATGTTGCTGGGTTGCTACCGAGCTGACCTAGTGGTACGGCCAGTCCAAGCTGATTAAAATAGTCTTGCCAGTAGGCTGAGATCAAATTTTCTCCGTCACAAAAAGACATGGCTGATTCTGATAGTTTGACCTGATCAGCAAAAGCCACAACGACCAACTGAGAGCAATAAAAACCCGCAGCATCTGGATAAAAGCTGTGGTTGTATGGCTTTCCTAGATGTCTTCTAGCTTCTAGTAGTACGGTTGTTGCATCCAGGTCGGCCAATCTAAAAACATCTACTGGTTGATTTTCTATTACAAAATCAGCCATCGTTTGTTCGACCACTCCATGTTTAGTCGTTGCGTGGATGACTGTTGTTTCACTGCTTGCAATGGCTACATGGGTATAAGCGCCCGTAGATTCAGAAATGGCTGTCGCAAATTTGTTCGCTTCATTTGGGTGCGTTTTGACAAATAATAAGTCAGCTGGTTTTATTTCAAATGTCATGATTTTCATTATACCAAAAATCTAGTTGTTTTGTTGTCTTTCTTGGTTATAAAGCATGCATAAAAAAAGCACGCTCTCGCGTACTTTCTTATAAACCGTATTTTTTGTTGAAACGGTCCACACGGCCGTCGGCTTGTGTGAATTTAGCTTTACCAGTGTAGAATGGGTGTGAATCTGATGATGTTTCCACACGGATTAATGGGTATGTGTTGCCATCTTCCCATTCAACAGTTTCTTTTGAGCTTTTTGTAGAGCCGCTCAAAAATTTGAAGCCTGTTGAAGTATCCATAAATACAACTGGTCCATAATTAGGATGGATGTCTGCTTTCATGTTCGATATTTCCTTTCTGCCTTGGGCTGTTTGCCAGTCCAAAGTAATCAATACTAGATTATTCTATCAAAATTTAAGGGTAATTTCAAGGCTTACAATCAATTTTCATCAACTAATTTGATATCAACACCAAGTGATGTCATTTTTTCGATGATATTATCATAGCCACGTAAAATGAACTCAACATTTGAGATTTTAGTTTCACCGTCGGCCATAACACCGGCGTTAACCAAGGCTGCACCAGCACGTAGATCTGTTGCCATCACTTCTGCACCGTGTAAGTCATTCGGAGCGTGATAAGTAATCTCACCGTTATTGGCCACGATATTAGCACCCATTCGTGCCAATTCAGCCGCATGGTTAATTCTTTTTTCATAGATGGTATCGATGACTTTACCACGTCCATTAGTCATCAAAAGTAAAGGGGTGATTGGTTGTTGCAAGTCTGTCGCAAAACCTGGATATGGGACGGTTTTAATGCTGACTGATCTTAGATTTTCTGATTTCAAGACTTCAATCGAATCATCTCGGATGATCATCTGAACGCCCATCTCTTTGAGTTTAGCAATGAATGACTCCAGATGTTCGTAGATCACATTATTCACGATAACACCATCACCAAAAGCAGCCGCAAGGCTCAAATAGGTTCCTGCTTCAATCCGGTCAGGAATGACTGTGTGACGCGCACCACCTAATTTTTGAACACCATCAATCCGGATGACATCAGTACCTGCACCACGTACTTTCGCGCCCATGTTATTAAGCAAAGTCGCCACATCAATAATTTCAGGTTCACGCGCTGCATTTTCGATAATCGTCCGCCCCTCAGCCTTAACAGCAGCTAACATCGTGTTAATCGTTGCACCAACAGATACCATATCCATGAAGATTGTCGAAGCGCGCAAAGGGTTACCATCAGTCGTCAAATGCATCGCATTTTCCTTGAAGGTCATGCGTGCACCTAGGGCTTCAAAAGCCTTGATATGCAGGTCAATCGGACGAGGTCCCAAGTCACAACCACCAGGCAAGCCAACTGTCGCTTCACCAAATTTACCCAACAAAGACCCATTAAAGTAATACGAAGCACGCAAAGAATTAATCTTACCATAAGGTAGCGGGTTCGACTCGACACCACGTGGATCAATGACGACAATCCCCGCCTCAATATCACGATCAATCTTAGCGCCCATAATTTCTAAAATTTCAATTAAACTCGCCACATCAGAAATATCCGGCACGCCTTCCAAAGTCACCACATCATCCGCCAAAATGGTTGCAGGAATCAAGGCAACGACTGAATTTTTTGCACCAGAAATCGTCACTTCTCCTGAAATGCGTTTTCCACCATTAATTACTATTTTTTTCATTTATTTATTAAAGTCCAATTCTTAAAATTCAAATTCATGCTCATCTATTTTACCATAAAAATAGAAATTTGACACCCTGTAGCCCAATAAAAAAGCAGACCATGGTGGCCTACTTTTTCAGTCATTTTTATCATCTATTCAAACACAAATTG
>ERZ650305.173-NODE-173-length-23169-cov-6.190880_pt1 | contig 23169 bp, 29 predicted proteins | sample MGYA00376241_ERZ650305 | MGnify/ENA primary metagenome ERZ650305 (study PRJEB26733, sample SAMN07839276) | wastewater metagenome | biome: urban; feature: artificial channel; material: waste water | place: USA: North Carolina | collected 2016-02-25 ... | reverse complement strand
AAACAGTGTGACTAAAATACGGATACCAAAGAAGGCAGTGTGTCAAAACAAACCAGTGTAATAGTTACATTGGATTTCCAACACACTGCTTTTTCGTCTTTATACCAATAAATCCCCGTATTGCGAATGACGTATGAAATATGTTTTTGCAAATGAACAAGTAGGTTTTATCTTCAATTGATTTATTTCGGCATATCTGGCAGCAGCCGTTGTCAAATCTGCTGCTATTCCCATTCCTTCCAATTGTGGAGGAACCATGGTATGGAGTATATCCAGCACCCCGTCTTTTTCCTCATATTGCAGATAAGCAATCTGTCCCGATTCAAAAACCTCAAACCGATTTACCTTCTCATCATGTATGACTGTATGTTCCATTCTATTCTTATTTTAAATGTGATTATTACAAATAAAACAACTTCCAAATGGAATTGTTCTTATCATTCGCCTTGTTCTTGTTTTTCTTTCTCCTGATACACTGACGGAAGCATACCAAATTCTTCTTTAAAATATTTAGTAAAATACTTAGGATTATTGAATCCCACCTGATAAGCAACTTCCGATATATTCATCCGAGTCTCACGCAACAACTTAGCAGCATGCTTCAAACGAATAACACGAATAAACTCTATCGGTGTCTTCCCTGTCATAGCCACCAATCTCTTATATAAGTTTACACGGCTCATTCCCAGTTCACGGCTTAATTCTTCTACCGATAAATCGCTACGGGAAATATTACTTTTTGTATAACAGTATCAGCAACCACGCCCCATTGCATAATCACACCGCTAGGCAACTTCTGATAGCCATTCTGTGTTTTTGTTGAACCATTCACAAATATTTCTTTAAGTTTAGCAGGACTTACTGCTGTCGTGTTATCAGTACCTGCTGTGACCTGTGCAGTAGTTGATATTTTTATTATACCTGCTATGCTCTCTGTTGCCAATTGTGTTAACTTGACAAAGTTAGTTGTAATGCTTGCTAGCATACTGTCAAGTCTTGCTTTTAATTTCTTTGAAGTGACTATTTTTGTGTCGTCTATTCCTGTGTCGACTTCTGTTTGGGTAGCGACATCAGAAATAGTTTTATTTACAAACTTAGTCCCGTTATATACTAATGCTTGCCCACTCGTAGGAGAAGTAAGAGTAACATCAGATAAATCACCCAAGCTCTCAGCTCCAGCTTTATAAGCATAAAACTTACTATCAAAGTATAGGAATAGTAAAGGGGTATTTGCATTTACCACGTAGTCATTCACATTTGCAATTGGTATATTTGTGTCTTTTAGTTTGATAAAAGAGTTGCTAGGTAGTGTTGTACCTGTTTCAAATAAGAGCATTATTTTAAGCTCATTAAATAGGTCTGACTCTATAGCCATATCTGTAGGCACTAAGACAGTGTCCGTAGACTCCCTTGTAACGTTTACCTTAGAAGCTAAAACCCCATTTTTCTGTATAGTATTGTGGGTACTAGCTTCAATAACATCGCCCTCAATAATAACAGTACCAAATTCAGGTTGTAAGATAGTAGTGCCCCTAGTAGTACTGACTAATTTGTATTCATTAGGGTGTTCATATTGTCCACCCTCTAACTGAAATATTTTACTCATAAATCCCCCCTAAGATATTCTTTTCCATATGTATGTAACTACATATGGCTGTAAGTTACTATGTGCTGTATTACTTCCTGTGTTACTCAATGTGTGACTGTGTGTAGTAGCATTAATTGTATGGGTATGGTCTCCTACAGCACTAGTATTCGGAGTTGAACCATTTGTCCATACTGACCCCCCTTGTGCCCAACCATCTTGAACATGATAACCTAATTCATTTTGGTTTCCACCAGAGCCTACATGACCTGCGATTAGCCCCCTTTCGTCCCAATATGACAATACTATTTGATGCTGATGGTCTGGAACTAAATGTGTATGGTCATTTACTTGATGGTAATGTCCCCCTGAACCATTCATACTATGTGTATGGGTGTTATCTCCAACTGTGTGATTATGTATAGGTAAATTAGGTACTGTAAGCACAACTTCTTTAGAACCGCCTGTTTTGTTTACTGAATTAAAGTCTGTGTCGCTTGTATCAATTCCTATGATAGTTTTTCCTGTTGCGAATGCTTGCCAAGTAGTGCCAGTCCAGAAAGTACTTGGGTTTGCACTAGTAGTTGACATATATATAGCCCCTACTGGAAATGGACACCAAGTAGCTAAGGTAGTATTAGTTTTAGTATTCGCAATCTCTTCAACTCTGTTTTCTGTAATGATACCGGGTACTGTAGCACTAGCTAAATTCTCCCCCTCTAATATAATAATATCATTCACAAAAGTGATATTTGCGATAGCTCCCGCTGTTATATCTCCGATTGCAAGGTCTACTACAGCTCCCGATACAACTTTTTTTATAGGGTACTCGACCCCTTTAAGCAGTATCTTAACTGTGCTACTAGCATTTGAAGTAGGAAATTTAGTTTTAAACTTAAACCCATCTACTAAAGTCTGCTCAATAACAATATCAGTAGTAAACTTCTCATACCCAGAAACCGTAGTATCTTTAGTGGTTTTTATCCACCAAACCCCAGCCTGAGCAACTGTGTTAATGTATTCAGCCTCGATTAAATCGCCTGAATTTGTGATAGCCCCACGGAATGGTGTAACCCTTTTAACCTCAGGGTCGGGAACATCAGTTACCGAACTAATTTTAAAATAGTTGGTAAATTCATACAACCCTTTTTCTAAATTTTTTATTACACTCATTTATGTATTCCCCCTTATTAATGCTCATTTATTGAGTCTGTGACTTCATTCAAGTCATAATTATGTAAATCATATTCATAATTTAACTCTCTTCCAGTTGTCTCTTCTGTGATAACCCCGTTACAATCAATCATATAACTTTCATTCAGCAAAGGTGGAGCATGCAAGCTTCCCCTAGAGCTGTAAGTTACTGTATCATAAATTGGTCGAGTGACTTGAAATCTATATTTATAACAAGCAATTATAACTCCCCCAGCTTTTATTGCATAAATAAAAGTAAGCAACTTGTTAATATCAATAGTGTCTTTTACAATTATATGTTTTATCAAAGTAAATCTAGGATAATCAATATCATCTGGTTGTATTTCACTAAGAGTAATGGCTGACTCACTAACCCTAAGGTACAAAGCCAAAGCTTCTGTTATAGAGTTGTAAGTATTACCTTTAAACTTGATAATACTCATTGCTTTAATAAGTGCCCTATAATCGTTGTCATTCAAATTCTGCCTAGGTACATTAAACCTAGAACCATAGTCATCCAAGTTAGTCCCCGTAAGCTCATCCAACACAAATAATTTAAGTAAACTATCGTAGATTTTTACGGAAACGTTTTGAGAGTGGGTAAGAACTTCCGCTATTTTTATATTGTTCTCTCCGTTATTGTCTATAAGATTACTACCAAGTCTTATAAAGTCTTCACTTTTTAACATAGTTCCCCCTAATCTTCTATAGTAATTTGTTGTTCCATTAATAGGTAATATTCGTAAATAGTTGGGATTAAATCTACTTGATACCAAGTAGCATTATCACTAGATATCTCAACCTTAGCCTCATCAATATCTTCCAATATGTAAACACAAGCTTGAACTTTCTCAAAGTTTACCTTGTTCCCAAGACTCGAGTATTGCCCCAGTCTTGTTAAAAGCGACTGTTTAATCTGCCCCTGAATGTCCACAGCTTCTGGGTTTGTAAGTGTAATGTCACTAACTCTTATGTATAATGGTTTTTCTTCGGCTGAGTAAAACCTTTCAGTGACATATGCTCCTGAGTCTGAGACTACTTCAATCTCTGTATTCCCTGTAGTACAAACTCCAGCACTTCTAGTGTTAAATAGTTTATAAGCAAGTACCTCATCAATCAACCCATTAATAATAACTGCAATCTGTCCCGGTTTAAGCCCAGTAACAGGGTCATCAAGCATACCATTATTTTCAAATACCTTACAATCTTTTACTTGTGGTAATGAAAGCATTGCTCTCCTAATACCATTCACAGAGCCATTTTCTGCCCCTAGAAAGAACTGTAAGAGCCTAGCCCTATAATCTATGTCTGACTCAATGTCTGCTCCACCGCTAGCCGAAGTAATATTCGTAATAGTGTATACTTGCTCGTTTGGTGTAACTTTTTCCTTTATCATATTAATACCCACGTTCCCAGCTACCCCCGAGTCTTCTGCTATAACTTGCCCAAGCCCATGACCAGTAGAGTCTAATTCAATATTAGTAACTGTTGAATAAAATCTCCCTTGTTTCGATTTTACTTTATACCCTTTCATTATTATTGCGAAAGGTACTCCAGTAACTTCTACGGTCGCATAAGCATATGTATCTGTAAGTCTACCAACATTGAAATTACTTCCATACTTATCTAGCATTACCCCTTTCATAGTGTAGATTGAAAGGTTGTTGTAGATTGTTTGAAATAACTTACTTTGCCCCTCTAACGTATAACAAAACATTTCAAACCATTGACCTAGGTTAGTTTTGTTATCAATGTAGAAGTCTTCTCCGAATTGCATTTTTCCCAACTCATTCATAATATTTAAAAAATCTAGGAACGTTGGAAACTTAAACCCATTATCATTTATACCAAAGCCTGTAAACAAACTATCATATATACTTGTTTCGTTTGCCATTTGACCCCCTTTATAAAATTATATTTATTGTTTCATTACTAGTACCATATGTACAAGAAATCTCAAAACTTGCCGTTCTATTGTGAGTACCTACGTGCTCTATAACCACTGACTCTACGTTTATATTAGGGGTCTTTAGAACTTCATTATACATATAAGCCTTTATATACTCGTGCCTAACCTCAATATTTACATTATGTAAATAATCTAACCAAGGCAATCCTAATTGTTGCCTTATAAGATAACTACTAAGAATGAATTTGAGTCTGCTCTCAAGCATTTCAACTGTTTTATCAAAATCTGTAGTTAGTACCACAAACTCATTCCCATTTATCTGTAAGTCATTTTCGATTGTTCTTACAACTAAACTATTCATTACTGTGCACCCCCTGTTGTGCTACCACCAGAAGTAACCCCACTGTGTACGTGTCCTTTTCCACTAATACCGCTACTTACGTGGTCATTAGCAGTTGAGACTCCTGTAACATTTAAGTCACCCGAGATATTCACTGTGCCTGCATTTATATTTACTATTCCTGTATTTATATTCAAAACTCCACTCTCTGTAAATTCGAATGAGTCTCCGTTTTTCTTATTGTGTATAAGGAAAGCACTGGGACTTGGTTGAGTCTCTGTTAGCATTTTAGGTGGAATAGGTTTTAGTATTACTGAAAACCCTAATTGCATTCTTGAGTTCATTTGTTGCTCAGCAATATCTTCTGATACAAAAGGCTCATAAAAGGGTCTTTCCATAATCTGTACAATTACTTTATCCCCTACTTCATACTTTGCCCATAGCTCCCACGTTCCCGAGCTGAATATTGGTGGTATAGGCACTTCATTAAGCTCAGCAGGTATTGTTTGTATAACTTGTCCTTTAATAGACTTAATTACCTTGTTAAGGAATTTAATTCTACAAGTTCTTTTAGCATTGTCTACAGACATTATAACCGCTATCAATGAAGTGTGCATATCATCAGTAACCTTTTTAGTCTCGTTCTCCAATACTTGTAATAATTGATTATTTATGCTCACCGCTTAATCACCTCCACACTAGAAGCTTTTTCCTCAGCTTCTTTATTCCTCTCAGCTTGCTTAGCAAGGCTCTCCTCTGACTTTTTCTTTCTCTCTTCAAGCTCTTTCAATTGTTTTTCCCCGTAATTGTGTAACTCTTCAACTTCTAGCTCTGTCTGGAAATCTCCATCATCACATTCACAACTGAATGTAATCTTGCTAATGCAAAGGATATAGTCAGTTAAGTCAACGTAACTTACTTTTATAAGAGAGTTTATTTCAAAAGGTTTAAACTTAGTTGTAATCTTAAACCCATCCTCCTCTGTAGTCTCAATCTTTAAAATGTCTTTATATTCAATCATAGTGGATAACTCTTCAACTGTTTTACCTGAGTCAAACCCCAAGTAGGCTAGATACGGGTAAAAATTTAGTTTACCTTTATCAATGTAGTAGTGGCAGAACTGGTCTTTTGCAATATCACCTAGTATCTCTTGTAACGTTGTGTTAGACTTCGAGAACTCTTGCTCATAAGGTATCTCTGTAAGTAGTAATGTTCCAATCTCTAACTTTATAGTATCACCCTCAGGTGTTGTGTAACTTCCAATGCTAGCGATAAGTTCTGTGATAATTTGTCTTGCAGTGTAACCCTTTGGAAATGTGCAGTTGATAATTGTATTAGTCCATATATCTCTCTCTTGCATAGCAACTAAACTATAAGAAATATCAAGTTCATCATAAGCGGGCAACACTTGAACAAGTTGCCCTGTAAATAATAGTGTCTTAGGAACAACTACAGAGCCCATTTGCACATCACTAACTTCCTCTTCATATCCCGCATACAAAGATATCGTAGGCTTATTGGATAAGAAAGCCCCGGTAACTGTAAGAATATTATCTTGTGAGTTATCATAATGTATATTATATATAGTCAAAGTCAAAACGTTTGAATGTGAAGTTTTATCTATTTCTAATGTAAATTTTATATCAAAATTATTTGAGTCTATTATAAGTTCTTGGTCGGCTAATGTAAATTTAGCCTCAATTATTCTTTTCATATAAACTCCTTTCTAAGTAGTTTTAAAAACTACAAAACTATAGTTTTTAATTGTTTCTAGTTTATTTTCAAATAAAGGTTTTTCGTACTCTTCAAGAGCGGTTGGTAATAATAAACAAACTAGTTTACCGTACATTTTATATCTCTTTTTGATAAAGAAAAATAAATCTTGAAAAGGCTCTAAGTCTGTTTGTGTATCAATAAAGCCAGAAGCTTTATCATATATTTGTAATATAATATCATCATTCATATACTGATACTCAAATTTATTGTTAAAGTTTATCAACTCTAATTTTATAGGTATACCAAACACTGTAGTCTCTACAGGTCTGGTATATTCTTTTAGTTTAGTTGTGTCAATAGGTATAGCTACAAAGTCTAAAGTAAGCATCATTTCCCTAACTTCATCCTTAGTATATTGTATTTTCTCTGCCATATCAACCCCCTATTTTATAAACAAATGCTTGAGCTTCAGCAACTCTTGGTTAGCATATGTTTGAACTTTGTTAAATATTTGCTGTGCTTTAGTTGTCCCGCTAGAAGTAGTATCTTCTAAAGCATTACCAGCTGGTACTCCGTGTCTAATTTCTTTAAATGTGACAGAAATATAAATGACATCTCCATCATCAAAAGTCTCAGTCTCTTCAACTTTAGTGATAACCATATTTTCAAGTATCTGATAATTCTTTAAAAGTATCAAAGTGTCTTGTAAACCCTCATCCCTAAACTTCTTAAACATTGCAAGTTTTAGCCTTTTGGTTCTACCCAAAAGAGCAACATCTAAAGTAACTTCATTGCTCTTTCTGTATTTATGGTCATTGTCTTCAAACCCCAGTTGAGTCTTTCTTTCAGTAACTCCCAACTCCCCTGAGATTTGGTTTTGCATAGTATGGAAAGGAAGTACCCCAAACAAGCCATCTGTATTGTCCGTGAGTCTTCCAATTATATCACTCATTAGTACCCCCTATCTTTTATCCGCCATGGCTAGTAAATCTTTTAATTTAGTGTCTTTGCTTACCCCGTGAGCATTAATATTTATGTTGACATTTTGTGTAGAGCCACTAGATTTTTCAGGGCGGTTAGTTATAGTATTATATAAAGATATTATCGGACTTAAGTTCTTACGTTGTCTCTCAGCTTCGATTGCCTTAAGAGCTTCTCTTTGGGCTTTAAATAAATCTGCCCTTCTAATTTCGCTCTCTAGTGAGTAGCCCATATCTTGCAATACTTTTTGTATTCCCTTAATAGCAGTAATAGAAGCTTTATCGATTGCAGTGTCTTTACCACTGTGTGCTTTTTTACTGCCACCACCAGTGTTTTTACCGCCACCGCCGTGTCCTTTGTCAGCACTTTCGCTAGGGTCTCCATTTTCATCTATCCCTAATCTTTTATTCATTAAGTCATTAACCTCATCCATAAAGCTCTTTTTATTTTGTTCTTTCTTATTCTTCTTAACTTCTGCTTTTCTATTATAACTATCTCTAGCCCCTTGTTTCCTGTTATTCATGTCAACTTTCTTGTTAGCCTGTTCTTTCTTAAAACCCTCTATCATACTATTATTTCTATCTTTCTTACTCTTAATCTCCGCATCTAGCTGACTCTGTACTTTATTAGCTTGTTTATCCCAATTAGTACTTGCTTGTTGAGCTGAGTCACCTGCCCCTTTAAAACTTCCAGCCCCTGTTAACAGCATCACACCATCAACCATCCAACCTATACCCATTTTATCAGCCGAAGCTTTTAGTTTTTTACCTTCGGTAGCTATATAGTTAAAAGCTTTCGCAAACCCACCAGCTATATTACTAGCGACCTGTAAAGAGAATTTCTCAAGTGCCATTACAGCCATAGCAGCTCCATCAGCCATTAGGGCAAAAGTAGTAGCAATACCAGGTATATTCATAGTAAAGACTGAAGTAATAAAAGTAGCTAACCCTAGAAAGAACTCTGCAAAAGGCCCGAATGTATCATAAACCCAGTTAAGAAATTCAAAGAAGGCTATTTCTATACCATACACCCCATCCCAAAAAGCCTCTACTACTCCGTACCAAGCTAATTGCATCCATAGGCATACCTCATCCCAATAAACATATAAGAGGACAAGTATAGCTATAACTGCGAAAATTGCCAAACCTATCAAAACTATCTCCCATATAAGTGGTAGCAAAGCCGCATCTAACCCAACTGTGGCGGCTGTTAGAGCTTCTGTGACTGTTGTCCAAGCTGACATTGCCAGAGATACTAGTATGATAAATCCTAATGCTAGGAATAGCCCTGCAATTAAAAACCCTAAAACTATTGTAATAACTAATAATGCTTGTGCTAATTTAGGGTTTTCTGCTACCCAATCTGAAATTTTGGCTACTACTACAGTTATCCATTTTACTAAAGGTAAAAATGCTTTTTCCAACAGTAGATACAATGAGTATTTTAGAATTGCAAATTGGTCTGAGGCATTTTGTGTTTGACCAGCTAATGTGTCCATTTGCTTAGCCATAGCACCTTGTACACCTGGCATTTTACCTAACTCAACCAGATAGTCAAATATGGCTTTTTTACTTGTACCTATTGTTTTGCTAACTCCCATATATGTCACTTTAAGTTGGTCGCCATTCTTTTTCACTTCAATACCCATAGAACGTAGCCTTTTGTAAGTACCACCACCTCCCATTTGAATTGCCATAGCAGTGTCAGTTATCTTTTTACCTGTTAGTGTTGATACTTCCCCTAAAGCATACATTTCATCCTTACTTGGAGACAGCCCTAATAGTACTAATTGTCTATAAGCTGGTAATAAATCTAAAACAGAACCTGGCATTTTAGTAGCCAGTTGCATTAATTCTTGCATAACCCCTTGACCCATTTCAGCACTCCCGAATAAGTTTTCTAAACTTAATTGGGTCTTTTCAATCTCAAATCCCGACTCCGCTAGGTCTTTTATGAAGTTCATTGTTCCACCTGCCAAGCCTTTACCTATAGCAATTGCTCCCATTCCTGACATTGCTCTTGAAAGTCCTGCCATAGCATTTTGAAGTGAGTTGGTAAAACTAGGGTCAACCTTAGGTTTTATTATAGGCTTAATAGGTTTAGCAGCTGCTTTATTCAAAGCTTTCTGTACCTCATCAGTCATCTTCTTTAAAGCCCCCGGGTCAGCTTTTATCTGTAACCCTTTTCCTATTTTTGAAACATCCATTGCCTTAGCTAAGGCTTTTTGGAGTTTCGCTAGTGAGTTGTCATCAGGTAGAAAATGCACACGTACTGTTGCATTATTATCACTCATATCTACCTCCTTTTATTTTTCATTTCTCTCAACCTTTTATCCTCTTGTTCAGCTTCATATCTTAAAAAAGACACAGCCTTATAAATATCTTCATAAGCCCATGTCTGGAATATAGTGAGCGGGGAAAGTTTAAACTCTCTTGCAATAACGTATGAATAATATTCTTCAACAACCATATCTTCCACATATTTTTTATAATCTAGGTCTGAAACCTTTTCCCCGCTACCATTCATTACCTGCTTTACGTGAGGACTAGTAGGGTGTAGATATTTTCACCACAAACATTATTAGAGCTATATAATCTCTTACAGACAATTTTGAAATCTCTGTTTTCGATACATTATAATCTTGACTCAGAATTAAGTTAAGTTTTTGTATCGAGCCTTTGTCTAACAATATAGAATTTCCATCTTGTATGTTACTAGCATAAGTTACAAAGTTTAACATACATTCAGTTGATTTTGTTCTAACATTGATACCGAATAACTCAATCTCATTCCCATCGTTATCATCTTCTGCCATAGAGTCTTCAAAATATATTACATAACTCTTAACAGGTTTTCCAAACCATTTTGTTCTTCCTTTGAAAGAGTTAAGGGTAGGTGTTTCACCCTCAACCAATTCTACAAATTCACCTATTTCCATTATATTACCTACTTTCGTATTTTATTTTTATAAACTTGCTTGGTATCTTGGAGTTTTTCTTGTTCCAAAGAATGCTATTTTCCCTTTAGGGGCTTCATCAGAAACTGCTGAGTCATAGTCTAAGTTTGTTTTAAAGTTACCATCTACGTAAGTGGTAATTTTATACTTACTATCAATTCTTTCATATACAGTTATTGTTAAGTTAGGAAAAGATTTACTTTTCATAAGTTCGAAGAAGTCATCTATTCTCGCCATGTTGTCAGAAAATGGCGGTATGTTAGCTTCTAATATGTACATACTCTCTAACTGTATACTTGCAATTGTTTTACCTTTTGTAGATTGTCTAGTCGAAGTCATATCTCCCTCAGCCTTAACATCAATCCCCCCATCGAAGTCATCAATTACTAATTGCTCAGCATCTGATGATACGATAAGATATCCGTTTTTAATATAAGCCATTTATTGTACCTCCTATTTTTTATTAATTACCCTCTAAGCTATCCATACTTACTTGAATAGTCGCTTTAATTATTGCTCCTTGGAAGAACACAGAATATTCAATTTCTATAGTTCTGTCGTGTAAAGAAATTACTCTTACATCGAATAAGTTATTTCCATCGTTATCTTTAGAGTCCTCAGCATAAATGATATTTCTATCTGCAAATTCTCTTAGTATCCTTTTACCTTTTTCAACTAGTCTACTTGCTCCTATCTCGTTTGCAGGGAACTTTCTACCTTTTGTATTTTCTTTGATTAAGAAAGTTGTCATTCCAACTCTCATATACTCATCAATAGCTATCTCAGCTAATGGGTAATCAAACCAAGTAATTCCATCAGTAGCTTTACCATAGTAAACCACTGGAATTTGGTCTTCTACAGTACATATGTTAATCCCTGTAGCCGATAATCTACTTGCACCAGTTAAAGCTATTTTCTCTGTAGTGTCATAAGTACTACCTAGCATTCCCGACATAAGTATATCTGAGAAAGGAACTGAGCCGGGGAAGAAAGAAATTCTTGAACCTATTAAGTTCGCTATTTGTTTCTCAGCCACATTACATGCTATAAAGTAACCGTATTTATGCTTGATATTTTTAATAGAAGCTACTGTATCAGTTGTGCTTGCTCCCTGTGGAGATTGTGCTAACCATACGTAGTAATTCTCTACTGCCATTATAGCTTGTTTAATATCTGCAAGTCCTGTAGAAGTTCCATCTAATATCAAAGTATAAAACCAAGTTTTAGGGGCTTTAAGGTCTAAGTAACCTATTATCTCTGTGTAAGTTCCACTTGCTTTTCCGTATACCATTAATTTCTCAGGCTTAGGTGTTGCACCAAAGAAGTCTCTAGCATAAGCATACTCCTCATCAGTAGTAGTAATGCTATAAGCCAATAAGTCATTAGCACTTGTAATGAAAATTGGTAAGTTATCTGCTGTTGCAATATTTTTAGTTTTTGATATCATTAAACACACATCAAAAGGTCTTGTAGCTATTGATAATGCTGTGTTAATTGTAGTTATTTTAACTAAACTGTTATAACTCATTTATTGTACCTCCTATTTATTCTATATAGTTTCAACAGCATAACTAAATCTAGTTATGTCTGCTATTGTTACTGTCAAGTTATTATCAGTGACCCCCTAACATATGCGAATTTAGATTTAGGTTATCTATATAATCGCCCTTTAAGACAATATCAGAAGTGTACCCAAACCTAACTTTGTAACTTGTTTGTAACTTATTTTGACCATTTATGATAACATACCTAGCACCCATATTATGTGTTTTATCCTCTATAATTCCCCAATCATAAAATTCCGTTGGTTTATACTTAGCTAACATATACATAACTTTTTGGTTTCTAAGTTTGAAATCTAATTCGTTTATTTTTGTATTTGAATATATTTTTATATTGATATCTATAAATCTTCTAAACCTAAATTTATAATCTAACCTAGAACCAAGCCCCTCATTAGTGGAACTCAATACAGACTTATCATCTCTGTTACTAACATAGATTATCTCATATGTGGCGAAGTCATTTTCCATAAGTTCGTAAAAGTGTGATACTTGCCAGTGTGGGAAGTCTCTGAAACTGTCCAATCCAATCTCTTTTAAGTATAAATACCAAAACTTCTGTATCTCCTCATCTACCTCATCTAAAATAACTGGGTAACTATAAACAACTAACTCGCATGACCTATAAGCATGATTATCAACATCAATAATATTATAAATTTGAAATTTCTCACCTTTATAAACCACTTGGTCGCCTAACTCAATCTCAAGATTTTTGTTAACACTCCCATCACTAACTTTCTTAGCAATCGTAGGTATTCTGTAGTTTAAAACTAAGAATTCAATCTCTGTAGCTGTTTGATTTCCGGGTCTAACAAGCTCACCCGTAGTAGCATTGTACCCTACTATCTTTTTCTCTAAGTAGCCTTTTATTTTATACTCTTCAAAAGTCTCAACAAGTCTACCGAAAGAATTTGTAATATCTGTCCGCTTAAAAAAAGAAATGGGCTCTTCTAACTTTACTATCTCGCTTAACTGTGGCATTAGTAGTACCTCCCATTTCCATTTATAGAATAAAACATTGACCTTGCTAAAAATCCTGTGTTAATAAGTGGGTTATCGAACCCTTTATAATCTATAGTTGCTTGGGCATTACCTGGACTAGAAAAAGCTTCAATCATTTTCATGTGCATCTGATTAATATCCGAACCTATCATAAGCCCCGCTGACATAAGGTCTTTAGTACCATATATCAAAGCATATTTTTCAACATTTGACTGAATAAATTCCTCTAATATAGGTAATGGATTTCTAGCAGGAATTACAACTCCCCTAGAATTCCTAGCACCATTTATTTGTATTCTGTAAACATCAGCTACAGAAGCTAACCTACCATAATACCCCACATCATCAAATCCGCCTGACTCTATAATCAAAGGTTCTTTAGGAAAAAAGAAGTCTACAACTTCCATTTTTACCCCTACTTTTACTCTAGGTTCTGCCAACTACTTGCCTTTCTTAGGTGTAGTCTCAGCAGTTACTTCTGGTGTTTCGGGCATTTCTACCCCTGGAACAACTTTCTCTAGTAACGTAGGGAATACTCTATAAAGTCTTTCCAACTCCAGTTGTGTATACTCAGGTGTGGCATACTTCTTACCTTTTTTTATTTCTATAAAGTTTCCTGTAAATTTATAGAAAACTTTTTTATTCTCTAACCCTTTTAATTCCATAAATCTCCCCCTATGAAAAAAACATTAAAACGTGCTGTGGTGTGTCTGCAAGCTCTGTTGAACTTGAAAACTCATTTGTGTACTTAGATATTAAATTTTTAAATTGTTGCCCGTATGGGGTTTGGTCTAGCCCTAGCCCAGCTTCAATGGCTCTATAACTAGCCGATAAATTCGGTAGTTTAATAGAAGTAACATCTTTTAAATTCAATACAGCGAAATGTCTTGCCATATATTTTATTAGTAAATCCGACACATTAGTTGGGATATCTGCAATACCAGAAACTATAATGATAGCATCATCTAAAGCATCTTGTATGTGTTTATCGGCTATTTGCCAACTGTCATCAATTTCTGTCTCCGATAATTCAGGGCAATTTAAACGAACTGCCGATATAGTTACTGCCATTGAGTACCCCCTTATGAATATTTATTCTCTAGTATGTGCTTTTTAAGCTTCTGAATATTTTTTATGTTGTTGTTTGTTATATACTTTCCAAAATTTTCTTTTAACTCTTCAACTGTTTCGGCTTTATCTAGTTGAGTACTAAATTCATAATCTTCTTTTTGTGTATTATCCACAGCCTTTATATCTTCGGTAGTTTTAACTCCTACCCCTTTTTCTACAGTTAAATAAGCCTCTAGTTTAGTTAAGTTAGACTCACCCAAACTATCTATTTTATCTTTCTCTACTTTCACAACTGCACCAATAGGAAGACTTAAAGTCTCCCCTTTTTGGTTTAGTCTAAAAGAGATAATTCGATTACTTGTATTAGATACTATATACATAAATTCCCCTCTCTATTATACTATGATATACATAAATTCCCCTCTCTATTATACTATGATATCCATTATAGCTTGTGGATAATAAGCAATTACTTCTGATATTTTTTCTTCTATTGCTATTTTAGTTGTTCTAGCTTCTGTCCAAGACTCATAAACTGGTTCTTGTATCATTATAGCTTCGAAATTTGTTGAAACATCATCTAAAATCATCATTTTAGGTTTTCCAGTAACTCTATCTTTGAAGTCTTTTAGTTTAAGTATTCTACCGAATAAACCTCTTGCTTGTAATTTATTCAAGATAGGTTCTCCTGTATCAGTAGTTGTAGAGTAGTTATTCATTAATGTTGCATATAACGTTGAGTCCATTACTAATGTTCTAGCAGTAAAAACCTCATTTTCTAATGCTCCATTTTCGAATTGGTCTGCTATTCTTACAAACTCATTTACTAAATTCGCTCCTGTTGAAGTTGCATAAGGTGTACCAAAAGTTTCTGTTCTTATTCCATTTACAGTTAATAACCCTTGTAAACCTAAGCTAGCATCCCCTAATAACAACATTTTGTTTTCAGCTTCTGCTATTGCTCTTGCATTTGCTTGAACTTCTCTATTAAAGTTTTTAGCTATTTCTTCTCCTGAAACACTCGATAAAGCATCGTAGTCAGCTATTCTTAATTGGAAACCATTTCTTATCCAGAATAATTTAGCCGTACCTGTTAATACTCCAGTTTCTCCACCTAAAGGTAGGTCATCGTTTCTCTCAAATGTTATTTCAGAGATACCTTTTGAAGAATATTTTTTCCATTCAACGTATTTATCTCCTACTTGTATTCCGTACCCACCCATCGTAATAGGTATCAGTTGTCTTGCAACTAATTCAGGTAAGTTAGCCTCTAATTCTTTGTTTAACTGAACTGTAAGTGCTTTTTCTATTTTCATATCATTAATTGTTTTGATTGCATTTTCTTTCATTATTTTTTACCCCCTATTATATAACTTCTAAAGTTACTGGAACAAGTGTACCAGCTGTAGCATCTGTTTCAGCGATTGCATTTATATCTTCTAACCCTTTACCTTTTTTATTTACAGAAAGCCCACCAGTACCTATTGATAATTTCTCTCCAGCTACTAAATCAACTTCTGCTAATAAAAATATGTTTCCATTTCTTTGTACGTGAACTGAACCAGGTACTGGCACTCTTAATACGTTAGGCTTTTTCTCATCATCCATTATGTTATCGTGTTGATAAGCAACGAACCCCGCGAATTTATCTCCTGTTGCAAATGGTTTTACTGATGGTTGTGTAACTCCTGCTACATAACCTACTGCTTGACCTATAAACAATGCAGCTACATCCTTTCTAACAAGCATTTGTCTTTGATTATCTCCGTTAACTGTTCTAACACTTTTTCCTATTCTAGCCATTAGTTTTTACCTCCATAATTTCTATATTTTGTGAAATCTGTCACTATAACAGACTCTTCTTTAACAGCTTCTTTTACTGAGTTTTCAACTAAGTCAAGTGCTGTTTCTGTTTGTGCCATTCCTTGTAATGTTTCCACAGCGAAATCGAAAGTAGCATTAATAGCTTCATCTGATTTACCAGTTGAGTCAAAGTTTTTGTTCACCTTTAAGATAACATTTTCTTTGATTTCTCTTGCTGTCATTTCCTCTTTAACTTCTATAAAAGAATTTACTTTTTCTTTCAGTTCTTTCATATTCTTTTCTACTTCAAGAGCATTAATTTTTTCTACTAACTCTGTATTCTCAACTGTAATACTGTTTAGTTTAGTAGTTAACGAAGCTATTTCTGTTTCAGAAACCGCTTTCTCTGTTTCTAATACGTTTAATTTTAACTCCATATCAGCTGAAACAGTTTGCAACTCATTTACTTTAGTTACAAGTTCTTCTGCTGTCATTTCACCTTGATTTGTAACATATTTTTGTTCTGACATCCGTACACCTCCGCTTTTATTGTATATTAGCTTAACTTCACTGCCCGCCCGACCTTTTAAGCCGACAGGTAGGATAGCTAAGTGATTACCTTTTATAGATTTTTGAATAAAATTCTCACTATCTATTTTTTCTGTTGTAGCAAAATATCCTGCACTTACCTCAATAGGAGTTTTATTGTGATACATTTCGACCAAGTAGTCTATTGTATCTTTTTCTTCTATTTGTAGGGTTGCAGTTAGAAAATCATTATTTTTCTCTACCTCTATTATAGTACCTTTTTTGAATTTTGTCAAGTTTTTAGTGTTTAAACGTTCGACTGGGTGGTCTATTGTAACTGTTTTTCCAATGAAAGATTTCATTGCTTTTTCTGAAAATAAATCTTCACTTAATATACTTTCAACAATAGGTTTATTTCCATTTTCATCAAAATAAATCATTCCGTGATTAGCCTTTAAAATTTGGGCTTTTACAATAAGAAATTTCTCATCTGTAAATTCTAAACTTGCAATATTTTCTTTTAAAACGTTTAATTTCATGTGGTCATACCTCCTAAGTACCTTTTTATAATTGCTGAGACAAATTCAACATCCGCAATTATTTTGTAACATCTGCAGTTGTATTCTTGCTTGGGCACTATTTCTTTTCCATCAGAATAACTATTATCATCAGCAGGTTTACCATCCGTGTAGAAATAGTTTCCCTCCCTTTCATTATGAGTGTCTCTAACCCTATTATCCATTTGAGTACCCCATATAAATACTGTTAAACCTAACATATTAAAGAACTTATTTTCTAATGCTGAAAAGACTGTATTGTTTAACTGTATGCTGTGAAAATCTGAGAAGTTATCTACTATTTCTTTATACTTTTTCAAGAACTCTTCAATATCTTTAATCTCCTTGAGATTAACTAAGACTACTTTAAGTACTCTATCATAAGTATCTTTTATTTTGTCACTTATTTCACTTTCAAACTGTTTTAGTATCTCGCTTGTGTTAGCGGTGATATCTGCTGAAATTTGATTTATAAGTGTCTCGGAATATAGCCCTAGCCTTTTCAACTCTTTTTCTATATTTGCTAATAGGTCACTTACAGCAAATAGAAACAAGATTGCAATTAGTCTTTTCTTTTCCTTGCTATCCTCTTCATACAAGTCAATGTAGTATTGAGTATCAGCTTCAAGTTCTTCTAAAGTAATACCTAAGTTCTCTATAAAGGCGATAAACTTATCGTTTTCGCCTTTAAGTAAACTTTTTATTTTGTTATCTAGCACTTCCGAGATTTCCAGGGTCATTGTCTACCTCCGCACTAGTAGAACTAGGCTTTTTGTTAGCTGTTGTTGCTACTTTTTTATTTACTTGAACAGAATTATTACTATTAGTACCATTGATTGCCTGTGCCAAAGAGTCAACTCTGTTTTGGGCATTGTCATTGTTATTCGTAATTCCTTTATCCTGAGTACCTGCCGTGTCTATACTACCAGGCATAGCAAATTCACTATCTCCAAGGATTTTTAGTAACTCTTCAAAGTCAAGCGGAGTAACATCATCCTCAAGAGATTTAATAAGTTTTCTAACATCTACTTTATTACCAAAACCAAGGTTTCTGATATTTTGAATTATATTTATTTGTTTCAACATATAATCAACATCTTGTAATTGTTCCGCACTGTCTTTAAGTAGTGGTACTAACTGGGTGCTATCAAGTAAAGTGTAACTAGTAGCCATTTCTAAAGCATTTACTAAACTCTCTTTAGTTGGCATATACCAATTGACTTTTAAGAAAGTAACTGTGTCTCTTAATAGTTTTAAATTTTGCTCTACTATTTGACCATTAAGTAATTGCAATTCTGCATTTTCTTTCGAGTCCATTTCTGTAAGTTCTGGTAATTCAACTATTATATTTCCTTTTATCCCTTGCTCTTTAGCTACTTTATTCACCATATCTGTGGCAATCCTAGAGATTTTAGCTGTGAATAATCTTTTTAGGTACTCAGAATATTTCTTAGCATCTTCCTTAGCTCCCGCTATAGCCCCTGCGCTGTTTCCTATAAGTCTTTGCTTAGGAATGTTAGTATGGATAGATAAAATTGTTCCTGCTCCATTTATGTACTGCTCCGGGTCAACTCCCCTAGAAGTATCAACTGATTTCAACTCATCATCCTTACCAATAACAGCAAGTGTTGAAGAGTTTATCTCTTGTTCCATATGAGATATACCCCGTTTAGAGAGCCCCTCAGCATTTTGCTTAGAAGTAGAATAAACTAAGAAATTTATCCTATAAATAAGTTGCCCTATTGACCATTCAACCGTATCAAATATGACAAATCTGTCATAAAGTTGTTGAAATATAGACATCCCTAATTCCCCTGGTTTTGCAAACTCTTCAGAGAAAATCACTCTACTAGGGTGTATTATAGCCTCTTGGTCTCTCACAAAATCTAACTTAGCTGTAGAGAATACTGCTGTTTCAAGTACTCTATGCTCCGCTTGTGCTCTTCTCTTAGGTGTTATTCTTAACTCTGTAACTTCATTAAACTTAGGGTCAAGGACATCCGTGTTTTTACTAATACTTCTAATATTATCTTTAGTAATTATGTTAAAACCTAAAATTGTATAATTGTCTGATAAAGGACTTGAAGTAGTTTTCCCTACTTTCTCTTTAACCGCCATAAACATTGTAGCAAACCCGTATCTTCTACTTGAAATTAAAAGCTCTTGTAACTTTCTCAAAAACTCCAACTCTTCGAGTCTTTTGTTAAGTTTACTTGTTTGTTTTTCTATTATCATTCCTTTACTATCAGTAACTTTCACTGTTAGTCCATTTTTAAACGTATCTAGCACTGGAGCTTCGAGTACTATTCTGGCTAATTCATTTGAAGCTAATAAATCATTTATTTCGTTGTCTGACAACTTCTGTTTATTCTTTATACTTTGGTTAGCAAGTACATCTTCCCCAAACTTACCTTTAGTAGAGTTCGTTCCCCTACTTTCGAAGAAATTCTGCTTTAACTCTTCAATATTCTCTTCTTTTATTTCCACATTCTCTGCCAATTTTCTACCCCCCTATGTCCGCGAATTACCATAAATAAAATGGTGAATGTCGCTATAATTTTTATTCATATATAATTTACCCGCATAACTAACTGTATCAACAAAATCATCATGTGAACCATTAGGAAATACCAGTAATTGTTTCTCTAAATATTGTAAATCAAATAAATTCATATTATGATAAATTTTTCCATTCTCATAAAGATTGACAGAAGCTTCTGCCCTTAGAATTTTATCTGTGTCGCCTGCAAGTTCCTCAATAGCGAACCCTTCCTCTCTCAATTTCTGAACAAGAAATGTACCCCCCTGTTTATCTTCAATGTAGGTAGCATAAGGTTTTTCTCTTACGATAATAGACCGTAATAAAGCTACTTGTTTTGGAATGCTTAACCTTTGGTGCATTGAGTCAAGCAACAATAATTCTAACTGCTCTGTTTCTAACCAAACTGAAATAACAGTCTCATCATTCTGGTTGCCCTCTTTCATAGCCGAGTCAACTGTAATAAATTTATGGCAAGTTCTTAAGTTTCTTTCAGCAATAGAGCCATCTTCCTCAAAAAGCGAAATAATTCCATTACTCTGATTGACTTCAAAATATTTAAAGTATTGCTGTTTGAAATGGTCACCCTCTTCAACTGTAGGGCTTTGTTGATATAAACTTGCCCAAGTCCTTTTATTCATTTTGAAAGGTTTAAAATAATCTGTATTAAACCCCCCCTCGTTCCAAAGTAGCTCACCACTTTTCCTACCAAGTACATCAACTTCTTCACTATCGTGCTCCGCTTTCAATACTAGACTCGCAAACTTCTCACTAGTGTCCGCAAGAACGATACCTGCAAGGTCAGCTTCGTGCCAACGAGTCATGACAATCAATGTAATTGGGTTACCCGGGTGTCTTCTGGTACGTAGGTCATCTTCCCAAGCCTCCTTAATTCTCTCTCTCCGTATAAGCGAGTTAGCATCTTTCCTATTCTTAACAGGGTCATCAATAATCAGTAAATCCGCCCCCTCTCCCGTAACTTTCCCATCAATCGGAGAGCCTATAAACCTACCCCCACCTAAAATACTCCAAACCGCTTTACTTTTTTGACTTGGGTTTATGGGGTTCACTCCAAAGAGTGTATGATATCTGTCATATAAATCTCTATTAAGTGCTCCAGACTTTTCAGCTAGTGAGTCTCCGTAAGTAGTTACAATTACTGACTTCTGTGTCTTAAGCATAAACCAGCTAGGAAAAGCATTTGTAATAGTAGTGGACTTTAAGTGCCGTGGTGGCATATTTATTACTATATTTGTTCCGTGCCCACCAGTCTTTATTAGCCCCATAACTGCGAGTGTTAATAAGTCGCAAAGTAACTCTATGTGCCTACCTTTTATAAGGGGGTTCGTTGAAGAGAATGTATCTTTAAAATAACTGTAATAACTCTGTAAAATCAACTCATTATGCAAGTTTAAAATCTCAATTTGGTCTGAAACCCCTAAAGTCCGTATGTCTATCTCTTCAAGCTGGTGCTCAGCTTCTTTTATAGCAAAAAATTCTTTCCATTGGAAATTTGCTATATTCACTGCAATCTCATTCATTTCACAGAACTTTAAAACAGCTTCAATAGCTCTATTTGCATGAAAATTCTGCGAATATTCCCTTTTTAGCATTGTTTTTTCTCCTTTTTTATGTAAAAACTACTCTTTTTCTTTAAATTATACCATTTTTATTGAAAAAAAGCAACTAAAACACTAAAAAAACCCCCCTATTATGTGAGGGGGGTAAATCAAGGAGTATGAATTTGGGTGACTAACCCGACAAATAGCCTAATAAAAACTTTAAAAAGAAAGGAGTGAAAGTTATATAAAGAAAATTAGACTATTTGTCGGACTTGCCCGCCCGAACAAAAGTATTGCTGTCCTAAGAGCTTCTTTTGCAGATAAATCTGCCAAGTGCCCTACCAAGACACTTGGATAGTACCAAAACAATATCAAAAATACTTTTAAGAAGGTTGTAAAATCCACCTATACATACATATTATCATATTTACTTTTATCTGTCAAGAGAAAATTATCCTCAACTAATTCCGCCATTTTAATTTCTCTTTCAGGCTCTTCAAATTCTAAATTTGCATACCAACCTAAATCAAAAATTTCCCAATGCATAAAATCACTCTCCTGTATCAATAATATCTGCTTGTAAATTATTTCTTCCAACTATTTTATTCACCCTATTCAATATCTCTTTATTCGTAATCGTATCAGCATTTACAACTAATGTATTATTAGTTGTATTATTTACCTGTTTATTTCCATATTTTTCAGGTTTCAGGTTTTGCAATAAGAATTTCTGTGAGTTCCCATCCTGTACCCAAGAATACTTATGAGTCTCTTCAACTGGTATTTTTCTACCCCCCGATATAGCAAACTTCCTTGTAACTTCTGGCTTATAATACCCAATCGCCCTATCCATAGCTGCTTTCTCAATCTTAGCAACTACTAAATTCGTACTCTCCATAAGAACGGCATACAATTCATAAAATGTATTTCTCGCTAACGTAAACTGATAAACACTAAGCCCCAGTTTTCTAGCAATCATCTCCAAACTGTACCCATCCCCCCTCCAATCAGCAATGTCTTGTAGCCTAGGGTAAATAACATTATCATAAACAAGTTTAAGGTTCTGCAACTGTTTTGAGTTAGGCTTTGCCCCGTTAATGGTACTTTCAATAGGTATATACTCGCTATTAGCAGTATCTGAGTCAATATCAAGATAATCTTGATTGTCATTCTCAGTAGTCTCCCAACTATCAGGCTCTCTGTCATAATAATCATACCCTTGTAATCCTTGTTCCGAATTGGAGTTGTTGTTTGAGTTACGTTGTTTAGCATTGGTACTACGGAACGAGGTTGAGTCATTTTCCTCATATTCCACAATGTGTTCATCTTCATTTGTGTTCCAAGTCATATTTTATTCTCCTTATATTAATATTATTTTAATTTTCCGTATTCTTTTTTTTGCTCCCTACTCAGCAGGTCAGCGCCATAGCGAGGGTACTTCATTTGTACATACAAATTTGAAAATTTTTTTACCCCTCGGGTGTTATAGGCAACGGCTGGAAGCCCCTATTTACGGGGGTTCTAGCGATTTTGTGCTGTTATATAACAGTGTATCATTGATTATTTTTTTTGTTATGCATACGTGTCTCAACGTTATAATTATAGCATATTCTAGAGATATTAGCAACGTTATTAACTGGGGAACGTGGGTTACATTGAATGGCTGCAAGCCTTGTAAATAGTGTATTTGTGTACTTGTTCTGTGTCTAATGATACATAACATATATTATCGGACATAGACTAAAATGAAAAAAGAAAAATTTCACGTGCATTTTGGGGGGCTGTGTGGGGGGTGTTGTTGGTTGTATGTACACATATATGTTATACATATACGTTATATATGAAAATTTTAAATATTTTT
>ERZ650305.160-NODE-160-length-23847-cov-4.064686_pt1 | contig 23847 bp, 18 predicted proteins | sample MGYA00376241_ERZ650305 | MGnify/ENA primary metagenome ERZ650305 (study PRJEB26733, sample SAMN07839276) | wastewater metagenome | biome: urban; feature: artificial channel; material: waste water | place: USA: North Carolina | collected 2016-02-25 ... | reverse complement strand
CGCTGGACTCGATGAGGGTAAATTCATCGCTGTGACCAAGTTCAGCCACAATGGCGTCCTTATTGGCCTGCGTGCCATAGAACACCTGAATTTTTTCCATTTCCAGCTGATGTTCTTCCAAGAACTCCGGCAAATTGTCCACCATCTTGCGGCTCGGCGCCATCAACGGCAGAATCTGCGGATGCACGTAATCCGTAATGTGCGACAAACAGCTCTTATCGCCATACACCACGTCGCCGGCGTAGGCTTCGCCGTACACGTCCCATTTCAGCAAGCGACGAAGCAACGCCACACCGCGTTCCGTACTAAAGGACTGATGGAACACCGTTTCAAAGCTAGCGCCGTCCTTCTTCATGACGATAGCGCCATTACTGCAGATAAACGTGTGAATGTCCGGAATCTTCTCCAGTACCTGCGCCATTTCGCCCCACGCACGGCCGCTGGCCACAGCCACCGTAACGCCAGACGCCAACGCCGCATTAACCGCCTTCACAGTGCCGTCCGTAATATGTTTATCCGAATTCACCAACGTGCCGTCCACATCACAAATAATGAGTCGCACCGGTTTCGTAAGCTGTAAACCTTCTGTTTGCCAAGTCGTTTTGGTAGTTGCCACGGGTTACTTCCTTTCACTAATACATACTCTGAAATAAAATGCCTCCAGCGCCGTTTATTTCACAGGAAACCTATAAGCACATTTCGAAGATGGCTTCTACGTCTTTAGGAGCCAAGGTCTTGAAGCCATTGATGGTAGCGCCGCCGCAAGCCTTGCGCGCCATTTCCGGGAAATCTTCCTTGCGGATGCCCGCCTTCGTGAAGGTGTCGTCTAATTCCAAGGTGTGGAAGAAGAAGTGAGACAATGCCGCAATGCCCTGTTTAGCTACGGCCATACGGTCCTTGGACGGCACGATGCCGAACACGTTAACAGCAAAGTTGTAGAAACGGTCTACATTGCTTTCGTCGAGGCAATAGGTCATCCAGCGCGGCGTCAAAATCGCGAGACCCAAGCCGTGGGTAATATCATAGATGGCAGATAATTCATGTTCCATCGGATGGCAGCTCCACGCACACTGCTGGCAAGAACGCACGAAACCGTTAATAGCCCAGCTGGACGTCCACATCAAGTTAGCACGCGCTTCATAGTTGTCCGGTTCGCGGAGCGCAATGGGCGCATAGCGGATGATAGTGCGCATCAAGCTTTCCATCATGGAGTCGAGCATGTACATGCTACCATTCGAATTGAAGTACGTTTCCATCAAGTGACTCATCATGTCGGCCGAACCGCATGCCGTCTGATACTTGCTAACGGAATACGTCAAGGTCGGATCTAAGAACGATGCTTTCGGCACCAACGGCTTAGCGCCTAAGCCAATCTTTTCCTGCGTATCCGGATTGGAGATTACGGCAAACATATCCATTTCAGAGCCCGTTGCAGCTAACGTCAAAATCGTAACGAGCGGCAATGCCTTCGTAACCGGTAAACGCTTAGCACCTAAGAAATCCCACGGGTCATGATCTACTACCGCACCGGCACAGATTACCTTCGCCGCATCCAAGCTAGAGCCGCCGCCAACAGCGAGCACCACATCAATGTTTTCCTTCTTGCAAATGGCTACGCCATCGCGCACCGACTGAATACGCGGATTCGGATCGATGCCCGGCAACTCAAACACCGTAAGGCCGGCATCCTTCAAGGAAGCCATTACCTTGTCGTACAAGCCACTGCGTTTAATGGAACCGCCACCATACACAAGTAACACACGGTTGCCGTGAGATTTCACTTCCGTGCCAACATTCTGTAACTGATCCTTCCCGAAATATACGCGGGTGCCAATGTCATATATAAAGTCTTTCATATATATCCTCCTATCTTAACTGCATCGTACGAAAAGTTAAGTGTTTATACTATCCATACTAAAAGTATAGTATTATTATATCACACCTCTTTTTATACTCACTATGTACTCGTTGCTCCGACTAAAAATCCAATTATCGACTTTCATGCTTATTTCGTATATAATATAAGCATGAAAGTTGGTGATACCTATGAAAAAAACAAACGATTTTATTGATTTCTCCGGTATTTTATTGACCAAAGATGCCATGCAAGGTGGCGTCACCAAAGATGAATTCTATCGCTTTATCGCAGACAATCAATTTGAAAAAGTAGCTCATGGCGTTTATCTATCACCGGAAGCTTGGAAAGACACTGCCTTCGTCCTTCATCAACGTTGCCCGCAAGCTGTCTTTTCCCATGATGAAGCCTTATTTTATCATGGCCTAACGGATCACGAACCCCTGCAACCGACCCTTACGATTTATTCTGGCTATAATACCAAAAATCTGAAAGAATCTGGCAGTAAAGTATTCACTGTAAAAAAAGAATTGTTAGATGTAGGTAAAATTGAAGTAGAAAACTCCTATGGTCACAAAATTCCCATGTATGATTTAGAGCGAACAATCTGCGATTTAATGCGCAGTCGCAGTTCCTTCGAATTTCAAGATTTTCAGACAGCCATAAAAAGTTATGTAAAACGGCCGGATAAAGATTTGAACAAGCTAATGAGCTATGCGCCACTTTTTCGAGTTGAAAAGTTACTCCGACAACATATGGAGGTACTTCTATAATGAAACTAAGCCAAGACCAATTAAGAGGCCGAATTAAAAACCTTGCACAAAAGAATAATGCTGATGCTCGAATCCTTCTCCGTCTTTATATGATTGAACGTTTTTTAGAAAGAGTATCAATTTCCCGATATAATGACAATTTCATTATTAAAGGCGGCGTTCTTGTAACATCTCTAATTGGTGTTGCACTGCGTTCCACTATGGATATCGATACCACAATTAAAAACCTAAATCTTTCCGAATCTGATATTCAGAGAACAGTAAAAGAAATATGTGCAATAGATTTACAAGATGATGTTACCTTTCAAATCAAACAAATCAGCCACATCATGGACGAAATGGAATATCCTGGAATTCGCATTACCATGAACGCCTACCTCAATAGAATGTTGATTCCTATGAAAATTGATATTTCCACGGGGGATATCATTACACCTAGTGAAGTGCAACATCAGTATAAACTACTATTAGAAGACCGATTTATTTCATTGTGGTCTTATAACCTAGAAACACTGCTGTCTGAAAAACTTCAAACTGTCCTGGCGAGAGGTACATTAAACACCCGGATGAGAGATTTTTACGATTTATATGAGCTAACTAGTATCTACAAAGATAAAATTGACCCTCTATTATTAAAGTCTGCATTCCAAGCAACATGCACAAAACGTAATTCATCTCAGCTTTTAACTGATAATTCTGAAATTATTTCTATGCTTCAACAAAATTCCCATTTAAGAGAATTATGGAATTCTTACCAGCAAAAATATTCTTATGCAAAAGATATTACTTATGAAAATATCCTGCAATGTACACAAAACCTTTGTGAAATTATTAGCGAAGAGTCACCCTATTAATTACTTATTCGCCTTCGTTTCTGTGTCTGCTTCCGGTATAAATAAATTACTCACATACGGTTTCTTGCCCGTTTTAATATCGTCATAGAAGTTCATCTTCCAGTCGATATAGGCCAAGCTGCCTTTCAAGATTTCGATTTGCTCTTCCAACTCTTTACGTTTCGCCGTCAGCATGTCCTGACGTACTTCGATGCTTTTAGGGCCTTCTAAACACAGCCGGAAGTATTCTTTCATTTCAACTAAGGACATATTGCAGCGCTTCAAGCATTGCAAATCTTTAATCCACGCAACCATCGCTTCGTCAAAGATGCGGTGGTTATTTTTATCGCGGCCAACGCGAGGAATCAAGCCTTCACGGCAATAAAACTTCAATGTTTCGTAGGATAAGCCCGTTGCTTCACAGGTTTCCTTCATGGTATACATTTTCATTCGGTTCACCTCTCCTGTATATAAAAAGTACAATGGTAAACGCGATAATCAAATAGTTACTCACTTGCCTATTGACAGGTAGTTACTACCGACCTCTATACTCGAATTATAAACGGTGACAGTATGAATTGCAAGAAGGAGGAATCACCCATGAAACACGCCACAAAAAAGTTAATCACACTTTGCTTGGCTTTTACTTTATTTAGTGCAGCCGGCTGTTCTGGCTTTTCCGCAACCAGTTCTACGCCCTCGCAGCCTGCACCGTCAGCTACGACACAACAAACGAACTCGACGGCGCCCATTAAGCTTCACACGAAAATTTTATTCATCAATGCAAGTCGCGACCCAAATGGCAATACGGCTAAAATGGGGGCCGACTTCTTGCAAGGCGTAGACCATGACACGCTGTTCCTCAACAACTACAAGATTTACCAGCTCGGCCAAAAGTACCCGGATGATCAGTTTAAAACCGTTATGGACGCTATCGCCCAGGCGGACACCATCGTCATCGGCAGTCCCGTTTACTGGCACACCATGAGCGGCCCGTTAAAAACCTTCATCGACCGCCTCTACGAATTAGACAAACCGGTGCCGGCCTTAAAAGGCAAAAAGCTGTACTTCCTCATGCAAGGCGCTGCGCCGTCCCAGGCCACCAAAGAACAGATGCCCTTCATCATGTCCCGCGTAGCCGCACAGTATGATATGCAATACATGGGCGCCGCTACCGCCATGAATGACCTTTCCGCTTTACAACAAGTATTGCACAACAACTTATAATTTTGGTGAAATGACAAGCCTCATCAAGTAAATTATCTGTAAATTTCGTTAGTATCCAAGGAGAAAAAATATACCTACACAACAAAACGACTCAAGGGCTATCCATTTGGATTTGCTCTTGAGCCGTTTTGCTATTACAGGCACTATCTGCCTATGAGGTTGTTAATTTCACCCAACTAGAACTTGTAGCCTAAGCCAACGTGGAGGCCTTTCAAGGTGCCGTCTCCATCATCAAAATGGTAACGTTCGCTCATGTAGTAGCCGTTCAATTCCAAGTTGTCGATAATCTTGTAGGACACGCCGACCTGGTAGGAATAACGAAGGTTCGTGCCGGTGCCGAGCTTAGCGTATACGCCAGCGCCCGGGAAGATGGGAGCGTAAGCAATAGCGCCACCTTCAACGCCGGTAGCACTATCGTTGAGGCCTTTCAAATGGGTTACGCCGCCATACAAATTGAAATGCGGCACTACAGCATATACAACGTCTAAATGATGATCACGCATGGAATTGTCGTGAATGTCATTCTTAGAGAAGCTATACTGTACAGCGGTTTTGTTGGAAATACCATAGTCAACGCCATAGGTTACGCCGGTGTGATGACCAGCCTGACCCGTTGCGTTTAAGTCGAAGCCATAGTCAACGCCAAGACCAACCTTATCTTTCGTTACATGAGTAACAGGGATAGCTGCCGACGCAGCGCCCGTTACCATGAGAGACATAGCCGCTACGGCTACTACGTGTTTTAATTTCATAGGAAACTCCTTTATACAAATGCTAAGCCATGTGCATATTAAAACGCACATGGCTTAACAACACTATGCAATGAAACCGCCTGACGGCTTCTATTTGTTCCGATTAGTCAGCTAATACGGTTGCGCAACGGTGGCAAAGGGTCGGATGTTCAGCATCTTTACCAACGGATTCGCGATGAATCCAGCAACGTTCGCATTTTTCGAAGGCGCTCGGTGCTACCACAACACTTAAGTGACCTTCGTCGGTAGCAACAGCGTTAGCCGGTGCTTTGTCGCGGCCTTCTACAACGGTTGCTTCGCTGACGATGAGAAGGTTAGCCAACTTTTCGCTGAAAGCAGCCAAGTTCTTGTACGCTTCGCCATCAGCGTAAACCGTAACGGCAGCATCCAAGGAATGACCGATTTCTTTGTGGCGGCGAGATGCTTCCAAAGCGCGCGTTAATTCGCTGCGCAAGTCCAGGAAGTGATCCCATTTAGCGGACAATTCGCCATCGAAATGTTCGTCATGACCGGTCGGCCAATCTTCGAGCATTACGCTGATGCCCATGCCATCTTCCTTCGGCATGTACTGCCATACTTCTTCGGCCGTGAAGGAAAGAATCGGGGAAACCATAACAACCAAGGTCTTCAAGATTTCGTAGATAGCAGTCTGGGCGCTACGACGAGCAACTGCGTCAGCCTTTTCTGCATACATGGTGTCCTTCAATACGTCGAGGTAGAAGGCGCTCAAGTCTACGGTGCAGAAGTTATGGATTGCATGATACAAAACATGGAATTCGTAATCGTCGTAAGCTTTAGTTACCTTGCGGCGTACTTCTTCTAAGCGATGCAAGGCCCATTTATCCAATTCCGTTAACTGGTCGTAGGAAACTTTGTCTTTCTTCGGATCGAAGTCGTCAAGGTTACCTAACAAGAAACGGAAGGTGTTACGAATCTTACGATATACTTCGGACAACTGTTTTACGATGTCTTTCGACAAACGAACGTCGGCCTGGTAGTCAGCGGAGGATACCCACAAACGCATTACATCAGCGCCGTATACATCGATGATGTCGTCCGGAGCTACGGTGTTACCTAAGGATTTGGACATCTTGCGGCCTTCGCCGTCAAGTACGAAGCCGTGAGTCAATACAGCGTTATACGGTGCATGACCCATCGTAGCAACGCCAGTTAACAAGGAAGAGTGGAACCAACCACGATGCTGGTCAGCGCCTTCCAAGTACATAGCGCACGGTACATCGAGACCTTCGTTTTCCAATACGCCGGCCCAAGAAGAACCGCTGTCGAACCATACGTCCATGATATCCTGTTCCTTACGGAATTCATCATGACCGCAGTGCGGGCACGTGAAGCCTTCCGGCAACAATTCTTTTTCCGTATGAGCCCACCAAGCGTCGGAACCTTCTTTAGCTACCAGCTTCTGTACGGATGCGATAGTTTCATCATTAACTACATATTCGCCGCAATGCTTGCAATAGAATACCGGAATCGGCACGCCCCAAGCACGCTGACGGGAAATACACCAGTCACCGCGTTCAGCAACCATGTTGTAAATGCGGTCATGGCCCCAGGACGGAATCCATTTGACCGTGTCGATGGCATCGAGGGCTTTCTGGCGGAAGCCGTCGACCGAAGCGAACCACTGTTCCGTAGCACGGTAGATAACCGGGTTCTTACAACGCCAGCAATGTGCGTACTGATGGCGCAAGGTACCTTTCTGAAGAAGAGCACCATTGTGAGCCAAAATTTTGATAACCGGAACTTCCGCATCATGGATTTCTTTACCAGCTAATGCTTCTTCCGTGTCACCATAACGACCGTCATCAACAGCCGGGGTGTAGCAACCAACTTTGTCTACATAGGAAGCGATGGTACTGTCGATTTTGCCAGCCTTTGCATAGCGCTGGAAGATATAGAAGTCGTCTTCGCCGTGTGCCGGAGCGGTATGAACGCAGCCAGTACCAGCTTCTAACGTTACATGGTCGCCTAAGAGAACCGGGATTTCACGTTCTTTGAACGGATGCTTAAAGGTAGCCAATTCTAAATCAGCGCCACTGAAGGTGTTCAATACGGTATAAGCTTCTACACCACAATCCTTCAAAGCTGATTCTACCAATTCACGAGCCATGAGGTAGTATTCGTCGCCAACCTGCACCCAGGAGTATTCCAAATCCGGATTAACGGAAATAGCCTGGGATGCCGGGATGGTCCACGGGGTAGTGGTCCAGATTACAGCATAGGCTTTGTCAGTCGGAACGTTTTCCGGCAAGGTGCGTTTTACTTCATTGAGGTACGCATATTTTACATAGATGGAGAAGGATTTCTTTTCCTTATATTCGATTTCTGCTTCTGCCAAGGCAGTTTCACAGTGCGTACACCAGTAAACAGTCTTAAGACCTTTGTAGATATGGCCGCGTTTAGCCATTTCGCCGAAGATACCGAGCTGTTTAACTTCGAAAGCCGGACGCAAGGTCAAGTACGGGTTTTCCCAACGACCCAAAACGCCGAAGCGGATGAAGTCCTTTTTCTGGTCTTCTACGCACTGCAACGCATATTCCTTACATTTAGCGCGAAGGTCCAAGGGGCTCATTTCATGACGGTTCAAACCAGTGTTTTTAATAACCGCATGTTCAATCGGCAAGCCGTGCGTATCCCAACCAGGAATGTACGGCGTATAGTAACCCTGAAGGGTTTTATATTTCATAATGATATCTTTCAAGGTCTTGTTCATCGCATGACCGATGTGAAGCTTACCGTTGGCATACGGCGGGCCATCGTGCAATACGAAGGGCTTGCAGCCTTCGCGTTTTTCCAAGCGTTTTTCATAAACCTTGTTGTCATACCAAAACTTTAAGATTTCCGGTTCCCGTTTCGGCAAGTTGCCGCGCATGGGGAAATCCGTTTCCGGCAAATGTAATGTCTTACCGTAATCCATTAAATACCTCTCCTCTCAATAAAAAAAGCACCCGTCCCCGAAGGGACGGATGCGTATAATCCGTGGTACCACCCTACTGACTTATCTCTAAGCCACTCTCGCATATAACGGTGCTCACCGACAGTCATAGGGACCTGTATGCTCAGAAGTGATCCGTTATCTCTTCCTTCGCCGGGCTCGCACCATACCCCGGTTCGCTGAGAAGTACCTGACATAACCGTCTTCGTCATCACACTATTAAAGCCGCCAAACAATCCAAACGGCTCTTATTTATATTGATATAGCGTATAGTATAGAGAAGTCACCGTGTTTTGTCAAGACGAATTTTTCTTCTCACAGTGTGCATACTTTCTATATTTCTGCAGACTTTACGCAATCTTTACAATAAGCGTATAATGAAATTGACTGAATACGTGTGTTGTAACCCCCACAGACAAGGAGTGACAACGTGGAACCTTGGAAACGAACAGTATACATATGTATTTTCGGTGCCTTTCTTAGCTCCATAGGCTTAAGTCAGGTGGCGCCGATTTTACCAATTTATCTAAAAGATTTAGGCGCCCAGACGCCGCAGGAACTAGCGCGGTGGTCCGGGCTCGCCATGGGCGTAACCTACTTGGTAGTCGCCCTCGTAGCCCCTTTCTGGGGCCGTCTCGCTGACCGCAAAGGGCGAAAGCTTATCCTCTTGCGCGCCAGCCTCGGCATGATGATTTGTAACACACTCATCGCCTTCGTGCAAACACCATTGCAGCTCGTCGTGGTTCGCCTAGCACAGGGCTTGGTGTCCGGCTTCTTCTCCGGCTCCATCACCCTCGTAGCATCGGAAACACCGGAAAAGCAAACCGGTTGGGCTTTAGGCATGCTGGCCTCCGCCAATCTGGCCGGCGCTTTACTGGGACCATTAATCGGTGGTTATCTATCCGGCATCTTCGGCATTCGCAGTACCTTCATCATCGTCGCCTTTTTCCTGTGCATTGCGTTCTTCTTGACGCTGTTCTTCGTCAAAGAACACTTTGCGCCGCAGCCGTCGGCCACGAATGGTGGCATCAAGGAACTGCGCCGCAAATTACCATACTTCAACGAACTGGTCATCATCGCCGTGTCGGCGTTCATTTATGCAGTGTCCATCCAGTCTTTGCAACCGATTATCACCATCTTCGTCAGTCAGGTAGTGCCGCCGAACACACCGCACTTGGCACTGCTGGCCGGCTTCGTGTTCTCCGCTACAGGCTTTGCGCAAATGCTCAGTAGCTCTTACTTAGGACACATCATCGACCGCGTCGGCCCGCGCCGCGTCCTGACCATCGCCTTGCTCTACGTAGGCCTCGTCACCATTCCCCAAGCCTACGTCAATAACGTATGGGAGCTCACCATTTTGCGCTTTCTCTTAGGCATTGGTCTCGGTGGTCTCTTGCCATCGCTGAACACGTACATTTCCACGCACGCGCCGAAGGAACTATCCGGTCAGGTCTTCTCGTATAACCAAACGTCGCAGTTCTTCGGTTACTTCCTCGGCTCCGTCGGTGGTTCGTCCTTCATGGCCGCCATGGGCTTCACCGCCCTCTTCTGGGCCACCGGCCTTTTATTTATCATCAACGCCATGTGGGTTCACTTCCGCATCAAACGCTAGTTTCCCGGTGAAATGACCCACCTCCCCGGCCCAACGCAACACAAAACGTCTAGGTCCTTACAGCAACCTGTAAGTGCCTAGACGCTTTTTATTTTACCAGTATGCAATTTCCAAAGGCTTATACGCCTTTACTAGCCAAGAACGCTTTGAGCTTCGCCTTCTTCTTCGCATCCTTTTCTCGTTTCTTTTCGTAAGCCAAGATAAAGATAGTTGCCAGGATCAAGCAGAAACCGATAATATCCGACACATGGAGCGCGTGGTCTAAGAAAATCCACGCGACCAAAGCCGCCGAAATTGGTTCCAACGACGCGATGATGGAGCCTTGAACGGCGCCGATGCGACGCACCCCTTCCATGTACGCATTAAAGGACACGAAGGTGCCTAAGAACGCAATGCCGAAGAAGGCAGCGCCGGTGTTCCAGTCCCAAATACCGACTACGTCCCATGGCGGCGCAACGAAACCAGATAGGATGCCGCCAATTATCGTGGCCCAGCCAACGATAGGGCCGGTGCCATATTCACGGAGCAACGCCACCGGCTGCACGCTGTAAATCGCTACAGCAAAGGCCGATAATAACCCCCAGAACAATACATTTTCGTTGAGCATGGACGTATCCAGCGTGCCATGCAACGCAATAATCGCCGTGCCCGCCATGGCGAGCACAACGCTAATGCTTTCGCCCGGTGTAGGCTTCTTGTGATAGCGCAACAGCATGTACACGATGATCATAACCGGCGCTAAGTATTGCAGCACTGTCGCAATGCCCGGCCCCGAATACTCGATGGACCGAAAATACGAGTACTGACACATAGCCATACCAAAAACACCGAAAATGATTAACTTCACCGTATCCTTCAAGCTGAAGAAAATGCGGAATACACCGCCGTGAAGCTTCATAGCCGATGCGATAACTGTCAACGTCCCGGCGGTTAACAAGCGAATCGTCAAGAGCCATTCCGGCGTAATATGCTTAACCGACTGCACATACTGCACGCAATTGCCGGAAATACCCCACAGCAACGCGCCCAATATGGTCAGCAAAACCCCTATTCGTTGATTTCTATCCACTTCACCTACGTCCTCCTTGAATTATCCCTATACTCTCTTTCGTACCCAATGTGATTCGCCTCGATTATTTCAGCAAATCCTTGTGGATTTTCACCACAATCTTGTGAACCGTCGCCGGTTCATCCTGGTACGCGCAACAAGGGCGGTGTAAATCAAGAGGATAAAATACAGCAAAGTTACCGGCTTTGGACACGATAGTGCCATCGTCCACAACGTCACCGGCATAGAAATATAAATCGCGGTCCGGCATAGCTTCCGTTACTGCTGCTTGGCCGCGGTCAACGGCAAAGCCCAACTGTTCCGTGCCGTCTACGACGTACTGCACGTCCAGGTAATTCTTGTGCGATTCCGGGCGCGTCGTAGCGAACTTCTTGGTGGTTACCGTTTCCACCGACGCGTACATAGCCTGACCGTCGATTTCATAACGACCCGGTTTGAGCGCTGCCACATCAGTAGCCTTCAACCAATCCAACGCCTTTACAATAGCTGCCGGTAAACCTAAGCTTTTATAGTCTGTGTCAATATGTCCAAATATCATGAGAAACCTCCGTACTATCGACTGTATCCTCAACTGCTCGCGTCTTACCCAGTCGCTAAGTCTTGGCGCGTTCAGTCGCTTAACGGCTCAAAAGCCCCTTGCGGGGCCTTTGAGTGGTTAAATCGTATTACATGTATTGTCGCATATGTGAACTAACTATGTCAATTGTAAACTAGCACTAGAAATGCGCTTAAAAACTAGCACTGTGACCAAGCTCCCCTTAGTCTTCGTCAGTGCCTGCGAACTGGGCAATAATGCCTTCCGCAATCTTATGCGGCACTTCTTCGTAGCTACTGAATTCCATATTGAATACGCCTTGACCTTGGGTCATGGAACGCAATACGGTTACATAATCCAGCATTTCAGCGAACGGTACCTGCGCTTTAACAACGGTAATGCCTTCCCGTTCTGCCTGTTCCATGCCGAGTACACGGCCACGGCGGCTGTTTAAGTCACCCATAATATCGCCCATGAATGCATCCGGTGCGAATACGTTAACGTTGTAAACAGGTTCTAACAATACCGGTTTAGCCTGCGGCACGCCTTTCTTCAACGCCTGCGCAGCGGCTACCTTGAACGCCAATTCCGAAGAGTCTACTGCATGATAGGAACCATCCAAGAGCGTAACCTTTACGCCAATCATCGGATAGCCAGCCAAGAGGCCTTTATCCAAGGTTTCCTTCACGCCTTTTTCAACGGCCGGAATGTACTGCTTCGGTACAGCGCCACCAAAGATTTTATCGACGAATTCAAAGTCGCCGTCATATTTCGGTTCAATGTTAATCTTAACATGACCATACTGACCATGACCGCCACTTTGTTTCTTATGCTTGCCTTCTACTTCGAAGGAACCGCGTACCGTTTCGCGATACGGAATGTACGGTTTAACCAGCTGTGCTTTCACGCCGTATTTGCGTTCCATCTTAGTCATAATGTGATCTAAGTGTACTTCGCCCATACATTTCAGCTGCATCTGACGGCCTTCCGTATCCTTCGTAACTACGCAGGTCGGATCTTCTTCGGAAATACGTGCTAAGGCGGATGCTAATTTTTCTTCTTCGCCTTTCTTTTCCGGTACCAACGCTACCGTATGGAGCGGGTTCGGGAAGCGAATCTGACGGTACTTAACGCTAAATTCCGGCGTTGCAAAGGTATCGCCCGTAGCCGTTACGGCCAACTTCGGAATAACGACAATATCCCCGGCGCCGGCTTCCGTAACCGGTACCTGCTGTTTGCCGATAAGGGTATACATTTTGCCCCATTTTTCTTCTACGCCTTTAGTCACGTTGAGGAGCTTATCTCCTTCTTTGAGGGAACCGGAGAAAATACGCATGAAGCTCTGTTTCCCCGCAAAGGGATCGAGCACGGTCTTAAAGATAAAGCCTGTAAACGGTTTGTCTACATGAACTACCATCTGTTCGCCGGTATTCGTATCTTCTGCAGTCATAACCCGTTTGGCTGCATCCGGCATGTAGCGAATCATGCGGTCTAATACTTGGTCCATGCCGATGTTATTGGCAGCGCTACCGCACATAACGGCACAAACACGACCGGTTAAGAGACCTTCACGAAGGCCCTGACGAATTTCTTCCAAGGACAATTCTTCGCCTTCTAAGTATTTTTCCAGAAGCTCATCGCTACCTTCCGCAGCGGCTTCGACGGTCATTTCACGGATTTCTTCGACTTTATCGTTCAATTCCGGCGGTACCGGCACTTCTTCCATTTTGCCGTTCGTATATACATAGGCGGTGCGTTTTGCTACGTCTACAACACCTTTAAAGTCCGGTCCTTCGCCAATCGGAATCTGAAGCGGCATCACTGCTTTGCCGAATAATTCACGCATGCGTTCCAAGATTCCGAAGAAGTCAGCGCCTTCCATGTCCATTTTGTTGATGAAGGCCATGCGCGGCATCTGCAGTTCCACGCCGTAATCCCAAGCGCGGATGGTATCGATTTCAACGCCTGCCGTAGCGGACAATACCATGAGCATACCGTCAGCCGCACGGAGCGCCGCACGCACTTCGCCGTGGAATTCGGAGTAGCCCGGCGTATCGATAAAGTTAATCTTATGGCCTTTCCATTCGCACGGTGCCATGCCCAACTGGATGGTAACGTTACGCTTAATTTCTTCCGGTTCAAAGTCCATAATATGTTTGTTGTCCTGACCTTTACCGACGGATGCCACAGCACCGCACGCCAACAACAGCGATTCTACCAATGCTGTTTTTCCGGCCCCGTCGTGAGACACAACTGCCACGTTTCTGATTAAGTTACTTGCATATTCTTTCATAGAGACACGCCTCCTTTAACACGATCAGATAACTGTTATCTAATATATTCGTGCTCGGGGCTTGAAATTCCTCTTATACAATTATATAATTTTCGAATTTATTATCTTTTATTTCATATTTTGAGATGTATGTATGCTAATTTTGCATTATTTACGTAACTAAATCGTGAAAATTGTTTGCCAAGGCTGTGAAATTACCCTATCATAGTAATGGACTAAACTATATTTTTCGTAGTGCACAATCGTGCGCTATCCGTCGTTGTGTAAAGGGAGGTTATCGTATGAACACAGACAACAAATCACCTGCCATGCACCGAAAACTCAAAAATCGGCACATGCAAATGATTGCCCTGGGCGCCGCCGTCGGCACCGGGTTATTTTACGGGTCCGCGCCGACCATTCAGCTCGTTGGCCCTGGCATCATCTTATCGTACCTATTGACCGGTATTTTCATCTTCTTCGTAATGCGTATGCTTGGTGAAATGACGGTGCGCGAACCGGTGTCCGCGTCGTTCAGTCACTTCGCCGGCAAGTACTGGCACCCCTTCATGGGCTACCTGTCCGGCTGGAATTATTGGACCTTATACATGTTAGCCGGCATGGCAGAGCTGGCGGCTATCGCGGTGTACATGAACTATTGGTTCCCGTCGCTACCACAGTGGCTCAGTACCTTAATCTGTATCGTCATCATTACCGGCATCAACCTATCTACGGTGCGCGCCTACGGCGAAGCAGAATTCTGGGCGTCCTTCATCAAAATCGGCGCCATTGTAGCCATGATCTTATTTGGCTTCTACTTAATCTTCGCCACCATGGGCGCGTTTCCACAGAACTTCAGTAACCTGTGGACCAACGGTGGCTTCTTCCCGAACGGCGGCTGGGGCTTCTTGTGCTCCTTAGCCATCGTCATGTTCTCCTTTGGCGGCGTCGAGCTTATCGGCATTACCGCCGGCGAAGCAGAAAATCCGGAAAAAAGCTTGCCTCGCGCCATCAACGAATTGTTGCTGCGCATCCTCATTTTCTATGTAGGCACTATGGTTGTCCTCATGACACTGGCGCCGTGGAATAAAGTGGGCATGGAAGCGAGCCCGTTCGTGCAGATTTTCGAGACCATCGGCATTCCGGCGGCTGCTAATATCTTAAACTTCGTCGTTCTCGTCGCTGCCTTATCCGTTTTTAACAGCGTGCTTTACAGTAATTCCCGCATGCTCTACGGCATGGCTATGCACGGCAACGCGCCGAAAATCTTCGCCAGCCTGTCCGTTCACGGCGTGCCCCTCATAGCTACACTGTTCTCGTCCCTCTTGAGTCTCATCATCGTACTGGCTACCTATTTCTATCCGCAAGCCGGCAAGGTGTTCATGAACCTCTTAGCCCTCGTAGTAAGCGGCATCGTCATCAACTGGGCGGTCATCATCATTACGCACCTGAAATTCCGGGCGCGGTTCCAACAGGAAAACCGCATGGAGGAACTTCATTTCAAAGCCTTCGGCTACCCCATCCTCAACTACCTGAGCCTCCTCTATTTACTAGGCATGGTCGTGGTCATGTGGTTCATGGATAGCATGCGCATCTCCGTCATCGCCATCCCCCTTTGGATTATCTTCCTCTACATTACGTACAAGCTAAAACCGAAGACCAACCTGCCGACGCCGCCGGTGAAATAAACCGCCTCAACCGCGTTAGGCACACACATAACCACATAGCAACACAAAAGGCTGTCATCTGACGATGACAGCCTTTTTCACGGCCTACACAAACAAGGCCTTTAAAAATGCGTTGTATAGTTTTTTGATCGCGTCTACGCGTTCATCCTGAAGCTGTAACAAGCGATTGAACTTTTCGCCTAGCTCCGCTACGCGCTGCTGTTCCTTACGGTCACTGGGGATAGACACGTACATGCCGTTAATTTCCTTCGTGGAAATGTTGAGGCGTACGGAGTTGCCGCCTAACTGACGAAGTCGCTGTGAGAAGATGTGAGACTGGACCCACATGCACAGGAAATCGTAGTCGATATTATCCGTATGACGGAAATAACCAACGCGCTGGTTCTGGTATACCTTTTCGTTAGAATCCTTGCGTAATACCGCCAATTTACCAACCGTCGCACCGGACAAGGCGATTAACAACGCCCCATCAGGTAAGGAGAAACGGTCATCATTGAGCATTTCCGGATGGTGGGTAAACTCGCCACCCACTAAGCCGGAAGGCAAAATGTTGGAAATACGAACAACCGGCACACCTTCATTGCTAAAGTCCTGGCTACGGAAGATGTAGCCATCGCGAACCGGTGCCAATTCGTCTAAGGAACGGCGCACCCACGGTTCCGTAAAGCCTTTAAAGCGAAGGCGCGGATTCGTGTCACCTGGCTGCACGCAAATCATCTGGAAGCCTTCAAAGCCACCGCGCTGCAAGATGTCGTGCTTCTTTTCTTCCAGCTCAACCAGCTTGCGAAGTAGCTTTACCAGCTTTACAACCTTAGCGCGTTCGTCCGGATCCTCCGGCAACGAAACAGTCATCTTCATGAATTCCGACGGGCGAATGTTCAACATGCCGTGATGGCGCACGCCCATAACGATGCGCTGACTCAACGAAGAATGCCACACATCAGTATCCCATATGAGGGATAAAAACTCACGAACGTCCTTATTGGCACGGAACACCACATACATAGGCGACACAATGCCATATTTCTGGTCCGGTGTTTCCGGCGTCCAATCCTTTATGGCCCCTAAGGCGTACTCCTTGGAGTAACTGCGGTTATAGACAAAATCACCAGGCTGAACCAGCAAATAACGGGACAAGTTCTTGCCTGCTACGATTTTATTGAAAAATTCGGTCTGCGACACGAGCCCTTGCTGTGCCGATATGGTCAACACATTCTGGCTATCTACCGTATTCGTGTCGCGCACTAGCTCAGCAATTTCGTTCAACGCTATCGTGCGCCACGGCGCATCAAAGCCACGAAAACGCATCAACGGGGTATTTCGTTTCACTGTACTCATAGCTTTAACACATCCTTTGCTATAGCCAGCAAATCCTTCGCGTCGTCCGTCACATCCATTTCACTGAGAAGTTCCATGATTTCCTTACGGGTTTCTTCCATTTCCTGGTCAATAGCACGCAAGGATTCGCGCACATCGTCCATCGGTTTCACCTGCTGGTCACCGGCAAAGGCGTCAACATAGTGCGAAATGGTCAGGTTAAAGGAACGATTTTCAATTTCCTGGCGCGTTGCAATGCTTGCAAACTGCGGCACCGGCTTACGATCTACATAGGTTTGCCAAATGCGTTCAATCTGTTCCGTTTCCAAGAAATTATGCTTACGACCATAGGTGAAATCACGAGACGCATCGATGAACAACACGTTGTCGTACTTCGGTCGTTTGCGGATGACTAAAATAACCGTCGGAATTTCCGTCGTGTAGTACATTTTCGGCGGCAAGCCAATAACGGCATCCAACAAGCCCTTGCGCACTAACACTTCACGCAAACGGCCTTCGGCCTGACGGTTAAACAAAATACGAGGCGGCAAAATAGCAACCATAACGCCGTCGTCGTTGAGGCAATACAAGCCGTGTAACAAGAATGCTACGTCTGCCTTCTTCAAGGTCGGCACAATGCGGTACGGCACAAAACGAGGGTCCATCTTCGGGTCGCCCGGTTCCTTCCATTCCGCACGATACGGGCCATTCAACACGATACCATCGGCAAAATCACCATCGCGCACAATGCCGGAACGAGCCAACACCGGGCCGTTGGAGAACAGAATCTGCTGCGGCGACGTCTGGTTAATAATGGCGTTCATGCACGCAATGCGATACCAACCACGGGTGGATTCTTCACCATAATAGGTAATGTTTTCACTGTTTTTTTCTTGTTCTGCATCAGCAAGTAACAAGCTACCACTCGCCATGAACGGATCATACAACGTAAACTGTTCGTCCGTATTTCGATCCTGCAAGGCTAAGCGCTTCATCAAGCGACAAATGTTGTAAGGTACTACTAACGAACGAGACCCTTTACCAAGTTCGGTGGTACAACGACCTAAGAGCTCTTCAAAGACAGCGGCCGGGCCACCTTCGTTGTCAGGCAAGCCCAACATGGACCAGCGGTCCATAAGAGCACCCACATTGGCAACACGGTCCGGCTCCGTAAAGCCCAAAGCTTTGTCATTAAAACGCAAAGAACCAAAAATATCTACCAGTCGGGGGTCTAAACTCTCAATGGTATGAAGCGCATTTAACAGGTTCGCAATCGTTAAATCGCCGGAGCGGTAACGTTGAACCATAGCATAGAATGTTAAATCAGCAGGAATGTTGTACACACCCATATTGCGCCATTCATTCCACGTTGCATCATCGACATTCACTACACCAGTCGTAAAATAGGACGCTTGCAAGGCGTCAGCCGAATCTCCTGAAATTAATCCCTGAGCACCTAACGTTTGTAACAAATGATCTGTGAGATACTTGTAAAAGAACAACCCGGACACATAGAGGGTATATTCTTCTGGTTTCATGTTTTCGCGCAATACTGCCGATCCATCCCACAATAAATCAGCCGCTGCTTGTACTTTTATCGTATTCATAGGTTGCTCCTTCTCCCCCTCCTACTGCTTACTTTAATTGTATCAGAATATGCGCAAAAAACAATCAAATATAAGGAAAAAGCATATTAAAGGGTTAAGAATTTTATAATTTATATAGAGATATTCAAGTATTCTACTCAAACTTTACTGTAAACCTATCTCATTTTACGAACTACCTAATAGGCAGTTTCCCCATAAAACGAGAAATAGCCGCTTCCTTATCGCAAAAATAAGGAAGCAGCTATCTATATCATGTAACCAATATAATAGCAGAAAATTCACATCTGCACAATATTTTTTTATAACGTTTTACTTATCGTGGAAAATAACTTTCTAATTGGAAAGTCTTAAGGACTGCTTTAATCGTCCACTTATTTATTGAGACTAGCTTGCATTCGCTTACCAAAATGGCGCGAATCGCCATTTTGTTTCCAGCCTACAGTGTCGCCAATAGACATAACACGACGCGTTAAGCAATCCTTGCATTTATCCGCATTATCGTCGACGCAAGGCTTGTTATCATAGAGCAAGTACTTAGCGCGATGCTCCGGCACCGTAATAATAGGCATTAAAATATTAGCACCGGCGGCCAAGCCTTTTTCACGACCTAACGGATCTAAGGCCTGCAACGCCGTAGTGGCGGCTACGTTCACGTCCTTTAAGAATAAACGCGTTAAGGCAATCATTTTAAGGCCTAACTGAATGCGGCGCAATTTCCCTTCTTTGCTATCAAGACCCATTGCTAAGGCTTCCTGCCCCAGCGGCGTGTCATGATGCACAACGTACGGTCCCATGCCAATCATGTCAATATCCATATCGCGGTAGAACAGAATATCGTTGACCAAATCATCTTCCGTCTGGCCCGGCAAGCCAATCATGACGCCGGTACCAACCTGGAAGCCAACACGGCGCAAGGCCTTCAAGCATTCAACGCGCGTATCAAAGGAATGAAGGGCATCCTTAGGATGAATCTTTTCATAGAGCTCACGATTGCTGCTTTCAATGCGAAGCAAATAACGACTAGCACCGGCTTCCACCATGCGGCGATAGGTTTCTTCCGTCTGTTCGCCAACGCACATGGTAATGCCCAAGGAGCCATCGCCAATCTTCTTAATATCACGAATCAATTCCACAACATAATCTACGAAGGCCGGGTCATTGCGTTCGCCGGACTGCAAGGTCAAGGAGCCATATTCATGGTCATAGGCCCACTGTGCCATGCGCAAAATATCGTCGCGGGACATATCGAACCGTTCCGTCCGATCATTTTCACGGCGAATACCGCAATACCGGCAATTCTTGATGCAACGGTTAGAGAACTCGATAAGGCCGCGGTAATACGCTACCTTCGCCACATACTTCGCCTTTACTTCATAGGCCTTGCGATAGATTAAATCCAGCGCCTCCGGGTCTGTAATGCCCATGAGTACGCGCAATTCCTCCACCGTCAGCATGTCGCTGCCCACCAAATCCTTCTGTAAAATTGCCTGTACTGTTTTTACTTCACTTGTCATAGTCGCGCCCCGTTAGGCCTCCTTTTCACTACTTCTATAGGTATTACTTCATGTATATCTGCAAAATTCAACATTTGTAAACGGCTAAGCCCAAAGGCTCCGAGCCGTTTATTTCAGAATCACTACTTATCCTTTACGATACACGATAGTCCGGCTTTCTGGCGGTAGCGCCGGCAACACTTCGTCAGTTCTGACAAAGCCGTCCAATTCTAGCGGCAAATCGCTAAGCTTCGTGCAGCCATGAGCCACCATATAATGGGCCAAGCGACCGCGCATCTGCTTCGACGACGTGCTCCACTGCTTCCATTGGCCCTTCTTGCACTCCAAGAACTCAACGGTCACCATGCGCGGATTCTGTACCGCATCGGAATACTCTTTGGACGCTAAATTTAAGATCCAATCCTCATCCATTAGAGCACATTGTATCACAGGTTGCCACAAGTCGTATAGACTCGGTTCCCCCTTGCCGAATACTTTATTTTCAAAGTCCAATCGGTACGCAGCAATGGCCGTGCTCGGTGTCAACGGCCCATATAAAGCGGACAAAATGCACACATGGTCCTCACCAAACTGCGCTTCTTCTGCCGTCAAACCAGCCCAATCTAAATTCTTATAAGCCAGGCCCGAGTAGCTGAGCGCCGCAGCACCTGTTTCCGCCGAGTCAAAGCTTTCATAGAAATCATGCCACTGCGCCGCCTTTTCGGCGTCTAATTTCAACGCCTTCCCCAGCGCCGCAACCGGCATAGCCGCCAAATGGTCCGCAATACGCTTTGTTAGCGCCCCGTCGGCCGGTGCTGTGCCTACGCCATTTAAGGATTTTGTCTTACTAGGCGACAGTATAATCTTCATGTGAAACTCCTCACGCCGTAATTAACAAGTAAATGTTCAAAAGCGTCACCAAAATCCCGATGGACCACAGCATAATGCCTGTGGACCGCTTGTTGCGGTAAATGCCCATAACCGCCTTGTTGCCCGTCAAATAGAGCTGCAAGAAAATGGTGATAGGCAACTGCAAGCTTAAGAACATCTGTGAAATAAGCAGCGCCTTGAACGAATCGGAGATGAACGCAATTAACAGCAGCGCCGGAATGTACGTCAGCGCCAAACCGGTGCGAGTGTGCACGTCCTTCATATCATAGGACTCGCCGAACATGCCGGCAAAAATGCTGGCACCGGCCATGCCCGCCGTCGTGGACGACGCAAAGCCTGCAAAGAGCAATGCTACCGCAAAGATAATCCCTGCAGACGGACCGATTAACGGCACCAACAATTCCTTCGCCTGTTCTAATTCGTCAACCTGGATGCCCTGCACATAAAACGTGGCCGCTGCCAAAATAATCATAGCCGAGTTGATGGCCCAACCAATCCCCATGGAAAAGATGGTATCCAAGAACTCATAGCGCAACTGCCGTTGCATAACCGCCGGGTCCTCTTTGTTGAACTCCCGGCTCTGGATTATTTCAGAGTGCAAAAACAAATTGTGCGGCATAATAACGGCCCCTAAAATACTGAGCACCACCAACATGGACTCGTTCGGCACCTTCGGGTCAACCCAGCCAATCGCCGCTGCAGGCCAATCCACATGGACCATAGCCAGCTCTGCCACGTAAGCAAACGCGATGAGCGTTACGAACCCGGCAATAATCTTCTCCAGCTTCGAATAGGAATTCGTCACCAGCAAAATCACGCAAATACAGGCCGTCAAAATAGCGCCGATCAACAGGGGCAAGCCAAATAACATCTTCAGCGCAATGGCGGCACCAATAAACTCAGCCAGCGCCGTAGCCGCTGCCGCAATGCCTGCTGTGCTCAGCACCGTCGCCGACACCCAGCGCGGCAAAAACTTATACGCACATTCGGACAAACAATGGCCCGTTACAATCCCCAAATGCGCCACATTATGCTGCAACAGGATGAGCATAATCGTAGATAACGTTACGACCCACAACAAATTGTAACCAAAAGACGCACCGGCCGCCAAATTCGCCGCCCAGTTCCCTGGGTCGATAAAGCCAACCGTTACGATAATCCCCGGGCCTACATAACGAAACACCTCAGAAACCTGCGTACTGCTTCGTTCGTGAAATGCCCCCCACACAGACTTAATCCATTGCCACATTACAACCACCTCACTTTGTTACCTCACTGGTAGTCGTAGTAACCTGCGGCTCCGTCTGTGCGGCCGGCTCTGCCTTAGCGCTTGGCTCTGCCTGAGCGGCCGGCTCCTGTACCTTCGTTTCCTGCGTCGGTACTACCGCGTTGCCGCTTTCGGCCTGAGCGCCGGCCTGCTTGGCGGCTGCCGCTGCTTCCTTAGCAGCTTTTGCATCGGCTTCTTTCTGTGCCTTAGCAGCCTTAGCCGCGGCTTCCGCCTGCTGTTTTGCGGCCTTAGCATCAGCGGCTGCCTTCTCTTTAGCCGCCTTAGCATCAGCCTTCTTCAGCTGCGCCGCTTCCTTATCTAACTGCTTCTGATTCTGTGCTTTATCCTTCTTAGCCTGCTCCTGCGCCTTTAAGGCCGCTACCTGCTCAGCCGCCTGACGCTGAATAGACTCCTTGCGCGCCTTTTCCAATTCCGCATCAGCCTGCGCTAACTGCGCCTTGCCCTGCTCATCCACAAGCTCAGCCGGTGCATCCGCAGCACTGGTAGACCCATTGCCGCCAAACACCATCTCTACGCGCGTCCGATAATCCGTGCGGCCACCCTTACCGGCGCCATCCTGGAAACGAACCCGCACATCGCCATTCACATTCACCGCACTGCGATCAATATGAAAATCCGCCATGCGCGCCTGAATATCCTTCGACGTCAAACCAACCGTCTTACCCTGTGCCCGTTCCCGGGCAATCTCCTGGTCACGTTCATATGCCATCAACTCATCACGGTACTCACTATACAATCGAATCGCCAACATGCGGTCCGACTCATTCATCGACTCCCGCTTGTCAACCACATACGCCACCAACGGCGTTAATTGAGAACGAGTATAACTTTGCGTTCCCAACTGAATGCCCTTCATATCCGTGATAGCCCCATGCTTCTCCAACATCATCAACGCCTTATAACTCCAATCACTAGGCGTTACCTCATCAGACGGATTCCCGGCCGCCCAAACCGGCGCCGACACAGACATACACACCAAAGCGGTAACCGCTAATTTCTTCCATTTCATATATGCCTCCATATACTGCGACACGACTGCCAACGCGCCTGCCGCCTACAATCTATCTTAAAAATCTGAAATCAAAATCCTCCTGCAACCGGCACCATGGTCATCCCCGCCGTAATTGCAAGTCATTTTTATTATACCACAATACCCCCTGTAAAATAAAAAGCCCGCCTTACCGAGTAAAGCGAGCCTTAATAGATGATGACAAATGACTATATATCAAACCAGCCACTATTAAATTAGCAATACAAACCAGCGACAGCGGCAATAACAAAACCCAAACAGCATCCTGCATGACAGGATACAAAACCGCCAAACTAAACGGCACATTAATAAACCAAGCCACCACGCCCGACGCACCATAACTCCACGCCGTCAAATCATGAAACCGGCCATACACCCGACCATATGCATACATCGTCAACGCCATCAACACAGCCACTGCCAAATGAACCGGCACCGTAAACGGGAACCCTGCTAACGCCGCCGACACCAAATGACCAACCGCACCCAAAATCGCGCCGCCAACCGGCCCCAACAACAACGTCCCCAAAAACGCCGGCGCCGAATCAAACGCCACCGAACCAAGCACCTTCACATTTGCGCCAATCACCGTCAACGCCAACAAAATCCCATACAAAGCCAACCGCCGCGAACCCGGCTGCTGCCCCAACTT
>ERZ650305.146-NODE-146-length-24986-cov-8.561911_pt1 | contig 24986 bp, 18 predicted proteins | sample MGYA00376241_ERZ650305 | MGnify/ENA primary metagenome ERZ650305 (study PRJEB26733, sample SAMN07839276) | wastewater metagenome | biome: urban; feature: artificial channel; material: waste water | place: USA: North Carolina | collected 2016-02-25 ... | reverse complement strand
AACCTTGCAAACGTGCAACGCTGACACCGGCTGCAATAGAAATGAATAGCTTATTACCAAAATCGCCAATAACTGGGGCGAGTTGCGCCAGCATTTCCGCCATAAATTGCGGTTTGACGGCCAAAACGATTACATCGGCATTTTTTACCGCAGCAACATTGTCATTACTGCCAGTGATACCAAATTCTTTACCCAGCTCTTGTGCTTTCAGGGCATCAATATCTGTGGCATGGATTTTACTGCCAGGAAAACCAGCAGTGATTAATCCGCTGATCAGGCTGCGGGCCATATTACCGGCACCAATAAACGCAATATTTCTTTGTTCCATGATTCCTACTTATATTCTCTGCTTCCGAAGATCGCTGTACCAATTCGCACCATGGTGCTGCCGCAATTGATTGCCAGTGGCATGTCATCGGTCATACCCATGGATAACGTATCTACAGATGGATATTGGGATTTTAATTGGTTAAATAGTTGTTGCATATGCAGAAAGTTATCACGAACTACGTTCATGTCATCGGTATTTTCAGCAATTGTCATTAACCCGCGTAGTTTTAAGCGTGGGAATTGGCTAATTATGCCAGCCAGGCCAAAAACTTCATCAGCATTAATACCCGATTTGGTCTGTTCTCCGCTAATATTAATCTGAAGGCAGACATTCAGTGCCGGGAGATGTGCGGGTCGTTGTTCATTCAGTCGTTGAGCTATTTTTTCGCGATCAACGCTATGTACCCAATCAAAATGTTCAGCGACAGGTTTCGTTTTATTAGATTGCAACGGGCCGATGAAATGCCATTCGATATCAGCATAATCAGGGTTCGTTTGTAATAGTTGGATTTTTGGGATCGCTTCCTGAACATAAGATTCACCAAATTGCCGTTGACCGGCTTGATAGGCGGCATATATCGCCTCTATCGGTTTGGTTTTACTCACAGCCAGCAACTGTACGTCATCCGGTGCGCGGCCGGCTTGACGGGTGAGTGAAGCGATCTGATCTTTTATGGCGAGCAAGCGCGATGCTATGTCATTCATTGGTTCAGTTTTTGTTGGGAGTGGGATAAATAATGGATATAACAGAATTATTGGCCTTTAGTGTAAAGCATAACGCATCAGATCTGCATCTTTCTGCAGGGCAACCGCCGATCATTCGTGTTGATGGTGATATCCGTCGTATTAATTTACCGCCACTGGAGCATCGTCAGGTGCACAGTCTGGTGTACGACATCATGAATGACCATCAGCGTAAGGTCTTTGAAGAAGATCTGGAAGTCGATTTCTCGTTTGAGATCCCGAATCTGGCTCGTTTCCGTGTGAATGCGTTTAATCAAAGCCGCGGTGTGGCAGCGGTGTTCCGTACCATTCCCAGTAAAGTTTTGACACTGAGTGATCTGGGTGCACCGCCAATATTCCAGACCATTGCAGAAAACCCAAGAGGTTTGGTGCTGGTTACCGGGCCAACCGGCTCGGGTAAATCAACCACCCTGGCGGCGATGGTCGATTATATTAACGAAACACATAACCACCACATCATTACCATTGAAGACCCTATCGAATTTGTTCATCAAAGTAAGTCATGTCTGGTGAACCAGCGTGAAGTCTATCGTGATACCAAGAGTTTTAATGCTGCGTTACGTTCCGCCTTGCGTGAAGATCCGGACATTATTCTGGTCGGTGAAATGCGTGATTTGGAAACCATTCGTTTGGCGTTAACCGCGGCCGAAACCGGGCATTTGGTGTTTGGGACTTTGCATACGACCTCTGCCGCCAAAACCATCGACCGTATCATCGACGTTTTTCCGGGGGCTGAAAAAGACATGGTGCGTTCGATGTTGTCGGAATCGATGCGTGCGGTTATTTCTCAGACCCTGTTGAAGAAAAATGGCGGTGGCCGTATCGCGGCCCATGAAATCATGATTGGTATTCCAGCCATTCGTAACTTGATTCGTGAAGATAAAGTCGCACAGATGTATTCCGTCATTCAGACGGGGATGGTGCATGGTATGCAAACTATGGATTATTGCTTAAAACAGTTGGTTTCCCGCGGTTTAATTTCTGTTCAGGACGCAAGAGCCAAAGCAGTTGATCCCAACTCAATAGTGTGAGGATAAAGCTATGGAATTGGCTAATTTGTTACGCACTTTAGTGGATGAAAAGGGTTCAGACTTATTTGTCTCTGTTGGCATCCAGCCAGCAATCAAAGTGAACGGTAAGCTGCGTCGCTTAGGCGATGTCGAGCTGGATGAACGCGAGGTTCTGAGTCTGGTTCGTCAAACCATGACGGAAGAGCGTTATCAGGTTTATGTGGATAGTAGGGAGGCCAACTTTGCGATCACTTGTCCGGGGATCGGACGGTTTCGTGTCAGTGCTTTCTGGCAACAAGATTTTCCCGGCTGCTCTATCCGTCGTATTGAGACGGTGATCCCAACCTGTGAAGAGTTATTTCTACCGTTGTCGATTAAAGAATTGGCAATGGCAAAACGTGGTTTGATTTTATTTGTCGGTGCAACCGGGGCGGGTAAATCAACGACACAGGCGGCGATGATAGGTTATCGGAACCGACATGCGAACGATCATATTCTGACTATCGAAGATCCGGTGGAATTTGTGCACCAGCATGATCGCTGTTTGATAACACAGCGTGAAGTCGGTTCAGATACACTCTCTTTTGACGAAGGTTTGAAAAGTGCGTTGCGTCAGGCGCCAGATGTAATACTTATCGGTGAAATTCGTTCAGAAGAAACCATGGAATTTGCCTTATCGTTTGCTGAAACCGGGCATCTTTGTATGGCCACATTGCATGCGAATAATGCGAATCAGGCCATCGAACGTATTTTGCACTTAGTGCCGCCATCAAAGCATCGTCTGTTGATGTACGATTTGGCGTTTAACTTAAAAGCGATTGTGGCACAACAGTTGGTACCCACGTTGGATGGTCAGGGGCGACGTGCTGCGTTTGAGGTGATGCTCAACTCACCATTGATCAGTGATATTTTGCGAAAGGGCGAAGTTCACCGTTTGAAAGAGACCATCTCGCGCTCCCGAGAATTGGGTATGTCGACGTTTGATCAGTCGCTATTTGAGTTGTATCAGCAAGGCGTAATTGGCTTCGACGAGGCTCTGGCGTTTGCTGATTCCAGTAATGAAATGCGAGTTCTCATAAAACTGGCTGCGGGTGGTAATTTCAGTTCCGGTATGATGGATAATGTAACGGTCTCATAAGGCTTTACCACCACAATAAGGGGATGAACGTGGTAACATGTTGATAACAAGTTACTACTTCATCCTTTTTTTGTTGAGGTTTTTATGCTGGCCGTGCTTTCTCCTGCCAAATCGTTAGATTATGAATCTCTGCTCACTACCTCGCGTTTTTCTGAGCCTCAGTTAATGCATGAATCAGCACTGCTGATTGAGCAATTAAGGCAGTTTGCGCCGGCAGATATTGCGTCATTGATGAGCCTAAGTGACAAGCTGGCGGGTTTAAATGTTGCTCGTTATGCGCAGTGGCAGTCGATTGCGACCCCAGACAATGCACGTCCTGCACTGTTGGCATTTAATGGCGATGTCTATTCTGGCTTAGCGGCACAAGATTTTAATGACGTGGATTTAGATATAGCACAGCAGCATATTCGCATTCTTTCTGGTCTTTATGGTTTGCTGCGCCCGCTAGATTTATTGCAGCCTTACCGGTTGGAGATGGGCACGAAACTCACTAATTCTCGTGGTAAAGATCTGTATGCTTTTTGGGGCAATATTATTACCGATCATCTGAACCTAGCATTGCAGGAACAGGGTGATGATGTGCTGCTGAATCTGGCATCGGATGAGTATTTTAAATCGGTCAACGTAAAACAGCTGGCCGGACGGGTGATCACGCCAGTCTTTCAGGATGAGAAAAACGGTAAATACAAGATCATCAGTTTCTATGCGAAAAGAGCGCGTGGATTGATGGCGCGTTATTTAGTCAAAGAACGCATCACGAAACCCGAGCAGTTGTTGGATTTTACTGTTGCAGGGTATGGCTATTGTGCCGAGTTATCGACGGAAAACAAATGGGTGTTTCGTCGACCAGAAGGCGCTGTGGCGTAAATCAGGGCTGGTACTATTAGTTTTTTCCGCCTGCTGTCAGGCGCAGGCGGAAAATAGATTGGCAAATTATTTAGCAGGTGTTGCTTTTTTTTCAGCTTCGGCGGCTTTCTGAGCATGTTTCTTGGCCCAGTCTGGTTTGCCTTTGTTCTTTGTGACACGATGACGGATTTTCTCTTTCGGTTTCTTCTCGTCTTTCTTGTCGTCTTCTTTTTTATCTTTGCGCTTACCGGCTGGTTTGCTGACTTTGTGTTGCGGACGCAGGCTATCCACCACGCGGCGCATCATTTTTTCTTCGGTGTAACGTTCAACGCGCTCCATCATACCGACATCATGTGCTTCAATCAGGTTGATGGCACAACCTTTCTTACCGGCACGACCGGTACGACCGATACGGTGAATGTAAGTGTCTGCAGAACGTGGCATGTCATAGTTGAAGACATGACTTACGTCGGGTAAGTCGATACCACGCGAGGCAACATCGGTCGCAACCAGAATTTTCACGCGATCAGAGCGAAATTTATTGAGTGCTTCAATACGCTTCTCTTGTTCCATCTCACCACGTAACCACGCGCAATCAATACCGCTGGCCTGTAACTGACTGACCAGTTCTGCCAGACGTTCGCGGGTTTTCACAAAAATAATGCTGCGAGTGACGTCTTCCTGTTGTAATAAGTGCTTCAGCAACTGGAATTTATGTTCTGCGGTATCGGCAAAATACACCAGTTGCTGGATTTTTTTGCGTTCACTGCGTGGTGGTTCGGCAAATAACTCTGCCGGATCTTTTAATAAATCTTCAGCAAATTTTCTCAGGCCCGCGCCTTCCAGTGTTGCTGAGAACAGCATGGTCTGTTTACGCCAGCGCGCTTCGGCTGCGATACGATCGACATCGCCGATAAAGCCCATGTCCAGCATGCGGTCTGCTTCATCCAGCACCAGAATTTCAATGTCACGGCTGTCGAAGCGTTCATCTTCAATATATTGCATCAGACGACCAGGCGTCGCGATGATGATATCGACGGTTTTTTCCAATGCGGGCAGTTGTTTCTCTTCAGCGACACCGCCGATGATGCTGGCCACTTTCAGATGCGTGTAAGAGGCCAGTGCTTCTGCTTGTTCGGTAATCTGCAGTGCCAGTTCACGTGTCGGCGTTAAGATCAATGCACGCGCAGGGCCTGGGCGACGGCGCGGAAAGTCGATCATGTGCTGCATCATCGGCAGCAAGAAGGCAGCGGTTTTACCGGTACCGGTTGGCGCGGAAGCCATTACGTCCCGTCCTTCCATCGCCACTGGGATCACCTGTGTTTGAATGGTGGTCGGGCGTGTGAAACCCAACTCTTCTACGGCTTGTAGCAGAATGGGATCCAATTCTAAGGATTCAAAAGACATAAACGACTTCCTGACTTACAAATGAGGGCGCACATTATAGGCAAGTATGGCGTAAAATTCGCAGCTATTTTAGTGTTACTGAAAATTCAGAAGATGAAAGATTCCTATGGGCGGTCATAGCTTTACTTTTAAACAGTTTCATATTGAGCAAGATCGCTGTGCGATGAAGGTCGGGACTGACAGTATTGTGCTCGGCAGTTGGGTGCCCGTCATGGGTGCAAAACGTATTCTGGATATTGGAACAGGAACCGGCATTCTCGCCCTGATGTTGGCGCAGCGGACTAGCCAGTTGGTGCAAATTGACGCGGTAGAATTAGATGCCGATGCAGTGAAACAGGCTGAGGAGAATATTAACGGTTCCCCGTGGCGTGAGCGTATTCGTATTATCCGGCATGATATTCGTACTTTTCAGGCACCATATTACGATTTGATCATCAGCAACCCGCCCTATTTTGTGCATGGGCAGACACTGCCTGACGCCGCTCGGCAGCGGGCACGGCATACCGGTGAATTAGATCAAACAGCCTTACTACATAGTGCTGAACGTTTGCTGGCGCCATTGGGAAAACTGGCTTTGGTGTTGCCGGTGGAACAAGGGGAGCAGTTAATTACCTTGGCGGGTGAACTGGGCTGGTATTTGCAGCGACGCTGTTTGGTGGAAACCAAACGCGGCAAGACACCGAATCTGGTGTTATTGCTGTTAAGTCGCAAGGCAACTGAAACGATGGAAGAGCAACTTTGTCTGCGCGAGACCGATAATCGTTACTCTTCTGAATTTATTGCGTTGGCCGATGAATTTTATCTGCGCATGTCAGCTTAAAGCTCAGCTATTTCTTCTAATACTTGTGGCAGCCACTTTTGCAGGCGTTCGTCAGTTTGTTCATATTGCGTGATGTCATCCAGCGCCAGCCCGCAAAAATAGCTGCCATCGGCAACCAAGGCTTTCGATGCTTCAAATTCATAGCCTTCGTTTGGCCAGTAACCAACGATCTGACAGCCTTTGGCCAGCAGTTTGTCATGCAATAACCCCATTGCATCTAAAAACCACTCGCCATAGGTTCCCTGATCGCCCAGACCAAATAACGCCACGATTTTTCCGCTCAGATCGACGTCATCGATGACATCCCAGTTATTGGCCCAATCGGTTTGAATCTCACCAAAATCCCAGGTTGGAATGCCTAAAAACAGAATGCTGTAGTCGGCCATTTTGCTGACAGGCGTATCGGCAAGGTTATGGATCGTGATGAGATCAGCACCCAGAATAGATTGGATTTTTTCCGCTACAATTTCGGTGTAACAGGTGCTGGAGCCGTAAAACAGACCAATTTGCATAATGATTTCCAGACAACAAAATTGATTCCATGTTACAAAAGTGCAGCGCGGATCGCCAACAAAGGTAACAAATTAGTAATGAAACAAGATAATCCTCTGATTGAGCAGTTTTTGGATATGTTATGGCTGGAACGCGGGTTGAGCGATAACACCATCTCTTCCTACCGGACTGATCTCTATAAACTGAATGACTGGCTCGACAGTAAGGCATCTTCTTATCTGACGCTCGATACCTTGTTGCTGCATAACTATCTGGCATGGCGGATCGATCAAGGTTTTAAGGCAACTTCAACCGCGCGTTTGCTGAGTGCCTTACGCCGTTTTTACCAATTTTTGATCCGCGAGCAGTTACGAGCTGATGATCCAACCGTGGCGCTGGATGGCCCGAAACTGCCATTACGTTTACCGAAAGATGTCAGCGAAGAGCAGGTGGAAGCGCTGTTGTCTGAACCGCGCGTACAAGACCCTATAGAATTGCGCGATAAAGCGATGCTGGAATTGTTGTATGCCACCGGTTTGCGTGTCACAGAGCTGGTAAGTCTGCAAGTTCATCAATTGGCCTCCAATATGGCGTATGTGCGGGTGACCGGCAAAGGCAATAAAGACCGCCTAGTACCAACGGGTGAAGAGGCGCAATATTGGATCCAGCGTTTTATGCGCGAAGGGCGTATGACGCTGCTGCATGAGCAATCATCAGATGTGTTGTTTCCTTCTAACCGCGCGCAGCATATGACCCGGCAGACGTTCTGGCATCGGATTAAACTCTATGCGGTGCGGGCCAATATTAATTCTGATTTGTCACCGCATACGCTGCGACATGCTTTTGCCACACATTTATTGAATCATGGTGCCGATTTACGTGTCGTGCAGATGCTGCTCGGCCACTCGGATCTGTCGACGACGCAGATCTATACCCACGTGGCGCAGGTGCGTTTGCAGGAATTACATCAGGAACATCATCCGCGTGCATAGTACCGGATCAAGTACGGGAGAACATAATGTCGAATAAAACAATTAGAGCATTTTCATTAAGTTTGTTGGCGTTAATGATGTCATCAGCGATGGCGGAACAAGTTGTTGAGAGCCAGATTGCTGCGGTGACGGTTTACCCTTCTTCTGCCACGGTAACAAGAACCTTTGCGGTGGAATTGCCTGCCGGACAGCAAACTGTCTTGGTTGCTGGTTTACCGTCTACACTGGATGAGAACTCACTGCGGATCACCGGTAGTGGCGATAAAGGCAGTTCAGTGGCGAGTGTCGAGCTTAAAAATGAGGTACGTAGCGAGCTGGTGCTGCCACGCGCGAAAGAGTTACAAGATAAGCTAACCGCGCAGTTGGATCAGCAAGCATTACTGCAAGCCGATGAATTGGCGCTGAACACGCAGCAAACCTATCTGCAAAAACTGGCGGAACAAGGTGGGGCGCCGAAAACAGAGAAGACCGTCGAGAGTAATTCTGTTGCGCAATGGCGAGCGGGTTGGCAAACGCTAGGTGCGGGGATGAAAGAGATTGGTGCGGCGAAAGTCGCGTTGGCACGTGATATTCGCCTACTGAAACAGCAAATTGATGTCACACAACGCGAGCTGGAACAGCTCAATAATCGCCAACAGGACAATAAAATTGCCGTGGTACATCTGCAATCGGCGGGCGGCAAATTAGCGATGAAGCTGAGTTACCAGCTGAATCAGGCCAGTTGGTATCCGGTCTATGACGCCAATCTGGATACACAGCAAAGCAAATTGGCCGTCACTCAAGCAGCCTATGTGCAGCAAAATAGTGGTGAAAATTGGGATAATGTCGCGCTGACTCTCTCGACGTTACAACCCAGTGCAGCTGTTGAGCCACCGGCGCTTTCCAGCTGGTGGATTGATTACCTGCGCCCGATACCACGAAATACATTAATGAAGTCGGCTGAATCAGTCGCCGATGCAGCGATGCCGGAAATGATGGCGGCTGCTGCGCCGGTAGCGGAACAACGGGCGATGGTGGTTGATAGTGGCTATCATGTTTCTTATCAAATCCCAGGCAAAATCAATGTTAATTCCAGTGAAGAAAAACAACGAGTGGTCTTGCAGCAACAGCAGTGGCCAGTGGCACTGAATTTACAGGCTGTACCGCGTCTGGATTCACATGCTTATCTGTATGCCAGAGTGGAAAATCCGTCTTCCACACCGCTGTTGCCGGGGGAATGGTTATTACAACGTGATGGCATCAGAGTGGGTCGCGTCGATCAGCCATTACTAGCTCCGAAAGATCAGATCGCGATGGGTTTTGGTGCCGATGATGCGGTGAAACTGGAATGGCAGACGCTGAAAAATGAAGCGGGTGAGTCGGGAGTGCTGAATAAACAACAAACCCTGCAACGTCATTACCAACTTAAAGCTATTAACGGACATACCAAACCTATGCTGCTGACCGTGCTGGATAGCTGGCCGGTTGCCAAACAGCAAGATATTCAGGTGTCGGCATTGGAAGGTACTGTTGCGCCGAAAGAACAAAACGTAAATCAGCAAGCCGGTGTGCAACGGTGGGAATTACCATTACCAGCTGGCAAAACAGCAACATTAGACACCGGCTATCAGGTTGCTTATCCGCAAGACAAACAGATCGATAATCTTTGATCCTTGCTAATCAGGCTGCTGCGGGCTAACGTGCCCGCAGATCCTGCTTAAATATTCTGACAGATAATTCATGATGACTTTTAAACTTCGCCGCCGCCCACAGGTCGATGACTCCTTTTTACCTGCCGATATACCTGCCCGTTTGCGCCAGATTTATGCCAGCCGTGGTATCACGCATGTGGATGAGTTAAACCGTTCAGCCAGTAGCTTATTGGCACCGCAAGGGCTGAAAGACTTACCGCAAGCGCTGGCTTTACTCACCGACGCTTTGCAGCAACAGCAACGAATTATTATCGTCGGCGATTTTGACTGCGACGGCGCCACTAGCACGGCCTTAATGACGTTGGCTTTGCGGGCCATGGGCGCGCATAACGTCGCCTATTTAGTGCCTAACCGTTTTGAATATGGCTATGGTTTAAGTCCGGAAATTGCCATGCTGGCGGCCCAGCAAAATGCAGAATTACTGATCACGGTTGATAATGGCATTTCCAGTCTGGCTGGTGTCGAAACAGCACGTAGACAGGGCATGAAGGTATTGATCACCGATCACCATTTACCCGGTACAGAATTGCCGCAAGCGGATGCCATTGTGAACCCGAATCAGCAAGGCTGTGGGTTTGGTTCGGGCAATCTGGCCGGCGTTGGCGTGGCGTTTTATCTGATGGCAGCGTTAAAAAGTCATTTGCTGCAACTTGGCTGGTTTACTCAGCAAAACATTACTGCACCGAATGTTGCTGATTATCTTGATCTGGTGGCACTCGGTACAGTCGCCGATGTCGTGGCGCTGGATAACAACAATCGTATTTTAGTGCATCAGGGCTTACAGCGTATCCGTGCTGGCAAATGTCGGGCGGGTATTAAGGCGCTGTGTGAAGTGGCTGGCCGAGATCTGTCACGGCTTACTGCCAACGATTTAGGCTATTTTTTAGGTCCGCGTCTGAATGCGGTTGGGCGTCTTGATGACATGACCATGGGGATCGCCTGTCTGCTTTCCAATGATGAAAACGTTGCTCGTCATCTGGCATCACAAATGGATTCTCTGAATCAAGAACGCAAAGCCATTGAAGGCAGTATGCAACAAGAAGCGCTGGCGACGTTGTCGCGCTTGAAAGCATTAGAAGGGGAATTGCCTGCTGCCTTGGTGTTGCATCAGGATGACTGGCATCAAGGGGTTGTTGGCTTAGTGGCATCTCGTATCAAAGAGCAATATCACCGCCCGGTGTTTGCGTTTGCGGAAAGCAGTGATGACGAACTAAAAGGCTCTGGCCGTTCTATTCCGGGTCTACATATGCGTGATGCGCTGGAACGTTTAGATCAACTGCATCCGGGGCTGATCAGTAAATACGGTGGCCATGCGATGGCGGCTGGGTTGTCGTTGCCAAAAAACAGCTTAGAACCTTTCCGTGAGAAATTTACCGCTCTGGTGGCGGAATGGCTCACACCAGAACAGCTGACTGGCACAGTATTAACCGACGGTGAACTACTGGCTCAAGAGTTCTCGCTGGAGATGGTTGAAGCATTACGCAACGCCGGGCCGTGGGGACAGGCATTTCCAGAGCCTTGCTTCGACGGTGTTTTTCATCTGCGCCACCAAAAGCTGGTGGGAAGCAAGCACCTGAAAATGGAAGTCGAAGTGCCTAACGGCCCACGTTTGGATGCGATTGCGTTTAACGTCGATTTAGCTTGTTGGCCGGATGCGTCTGTCGGGCAAGTACAGTTGGTTTATCGGTTGGATATCAATGAATGGCGTGGCCAGCGATCGGTGCAATTACTGGTTGAAAAGGTCGTTGCGGTCAGATAACAAAAATGCCCCGCGGTGTGCGGGGCTAAAATACCGGTTTTACTGCTTACAAAATAAAATGCGCAACTTTACTGTTTAGATCCGCAGCATGAGTCTGCAGTTTATTGGCATCTTCTTGCGCATCCACAGCGTCATCAGCCAACTCATCGGCAACATCTTTAATCGCCGTTACGTTGGTGGTTATTTCGTTGGTGACATGACTTTGTTCTTCCGCCGCAGTTGCTATCTGATTGGCCATGTCCGAAATGGAACTTACTGCACGGGTAATTTCTTCCAATGCTGCCGAGGCATCCAGTGCATCCTGCACACTGTGCGAAGCCATATCCTGACTCTTCGCCATAAGACCAACCGCTTTCTGCGTGGTACGTTGTAAAGTTTCAATCGTCGATTGAATTTCAGTGGTGGAAGCCGCAGTACGCTGCGATAACACCCGCACTTCATCGGCGACCACAGCAAAACCTCGGCCCTGTTCGCCCGCCCGCGCGGCTTCAATGGCGGCATTCAATGCCAGCAAGTTAGTTTGCTCCGCAATGCCTTTGATGGTGGCCAGAATACCGTTGATCTCTTGCGCATGACGGTCGAGTTGCGCAATAACATCGGTAGCTTCAGAAACACCATCTGCCAGATGGCTAATGGATTCACGGGTTTTATTAACCAGGGACTTACCGGCTTCACTGCTCTCAGCTGACTGAATAGCAGCGGCGGCAGTTTGCTCGGCATTGTTGGCAATTTCTTGAGTGGCAGAAGACATCTCAGTAACAGCAGTTGCTACCATCGCAATTTCCTGTTGCTGACGACCTAATTCTTGCACTGAAGTTTTAGTGCGACGCAAACCTTGTGATGCTTCATCACCAATATCTTTGGCCTGATGACGAACATGCGCGATCAATTGATGCAGGCTGTCGACAAACTTATTGAAGTTAGCCGCTAATTGCCCGACTTCATCACGGTTGCTCAGTGGAATACGCTGTGTCAGGTCACCGTTACCATCGGCTATCTTAGCCAGTGCTTGCGAAACGACGGCTAATGGACGGAACAAGGCATTACACATCAGTGCAAAACCACCTAAGGAAATTAACAGAACAACCAGCAATACACCGATACTAGTCCACATCTGTGTGTACAGGGGAGCAGTGACTTTGTCGTCATCCAGAACCAACACCAACAGCTGGTTCTGACCGCTTACCGGTGAGACATAAACACGTTCGGTTCGGTTGTTGTGTTGCACCAAACGGAATTGACCGGCTTTCATGCTGCTCAAACTTGCGTAATCAAGACCAGCGTATAATTTGCTAATAGGTTGGGATAACTGTTCTTTCTCGGTATGAACCAGAATGATGCCATTGTTGTTGATTAAAAACGCACTGCCATCACCAGGCAGTTGTACTTTACTCAACTGGTTCAGCAGTTCAGTTACCGTCACATCAACCCCCAAAATTGCGGAGATTTGACCATTTTGTTGTACGGCTTTACCCAGTGATACCACAAATTGTCCGGTTGCCGCTGCAATGGATGGCGGCGATACATACACTTCGGCTGGGTTGGCTTGTGCTTTTTGATACCAATCCCACTTGCGTGGGTCATCATTGCCTGGTGGTAACACCACACCATTAGCATTTAACTGCGTACCGTCGGGTCTGGCATAAAAAACATTATCAAATTCACCGGAAAGACGCGTTTGTTGTAGCCCTTTTACGATTTCAATGTCGTTGGACGGATCAGCTTGAAATGCTTTTATCGCGGAGCCTTTGCTGTTAAACCAGTAATTAACACTGGCAGCAAAGGTGTTCCCCAAATCATCAACCTGCTGGCTTAGATTTGTTTCTAAACGCGATTTAGCTGTCAGATAAGTTTCGGTTGTTAAGATCACTCCCACCAGTAAGATAGCTGCACTGGCTGCAATGGATAGCTTGTTTTTCAGCGACATTGTGTTCATTGCGTTTCACTTCCCCAGACAAAATAAAGAATTAGTATTTTTTATTGTTTTATAAAAGCAGCACTATTGTAGCTTACATTCATACTTCCTAATCAAAAGTTGTGCCGCAATCTACCTGATCCTATTAATAAAGCTAGTTGATGTGTTCCCGAGCGTTGCTTTTGAAACCAGTAATCGGTTTGATGCGTGGCATTGATCACATTAACCCTGTTTATTACGCGACCTATCCGCTAAAATACGCCGTTTTTCCTATAACCCGACCAAAGAGAGAATCCCTTCAATGTTTGAAGTGAATCCAGTATTAAATAAGCTCAAGGAGTTGTCTGAACGGACTGAACTCCTGAGGGGGTACCTTTGACTACGACGCCAAGAAAGAGCGTTTAGAAGAAGTCAGTGCCGAATTAGAACAACCTGATGTTTGGAATGAGCCGGAAAAGGCGCAAGCATTGGGTAAAGAGCGTTCTGCGCTGGAAGGCGTAGTGGCGACCATCGACGCACTGACGCAAGGGTCAGAAGATGTTGAAATGCTCGTTTCATTGGCGGTGGAAGGTGAAGATGAAGAGACCTTCCATGAAGCAGAAACCGAGCTGGATGCTCTGGAAAAGAAACTGGTCGATCTTGAATTCCGTCGTATGTTTTCTGGTCAGCATGATGCTTCCGACTGTTACATGGATATTCAATCTGGTTCAGGTGGTACTGAAGCGCAAGATTGGGCCGACATGGTGCTGCGTATGTACCTGCGTTGGGGCGAAGCACATGGCTATAAACCAGAACTGATCGAATGCTCTGATGGTGATGTTGCGGGTATTAAATCGGCCACCATCAAGTTTACCGGCGAATATGCGTTTGGCTGGTTGCGTACTGAAACTGGCGTGCATCGTCTGGTACGTAAGAGCCCGTTCGATTCAGGCGGTCGTCGTCATACTTCATTCTGTTCTGCTTTCGTTTATCCAGAAATTGATGAAGATGTTGAGATCGAGATCAATCCGGCCGATCTGCGTATCGACGTTTACCGCGCCTCAGGTGCGGGTGGTCAGCACGTTAACCGAACCGAATCGGCGGTGCGTATTACCCACATTCCGACTAATACTGTGACCCAGTGTCAGAACGATCGTTCCCAGCATAAGAATAAAGATCAGGCGATGAAACAGCTCAAAGCCAAACTGTATGAGCTGGAAATGATGAAACAAAACGCTGAGAAACAGGCGCTGGAAGAGACTAAATCTGACATCGGTTGGGGTAGTCAGATCCGTTCTTATGTATTAGACGATTCGCGTATTAAAGATTTACGGACTGGGGTGGAAACACGCAATACCCAATCGGTACTCGATGGCGATCTGGACAAATTTATTGAAGCCAGCCTGAAATCAGGGCTGTAATCCAAGCAGGAATCATCATGTCAGAACAAAACCAAACCCCAGAAGCAGAACTGGACGTTCAGGAATTTAACAACGAAATGACGCAACGCCGTTCTAAACTGGCGGAACTGCGTACCAAAGGCAATCCGTTCCCGAACGATTTCCGTCGTGAACAGATCGCATCGGATATTCACTCCGCTTTTGGTGACAAAACCAAAGAAGAGTTAGAAGCTGAAAAACACTTCGTGAAAATTGCGGGTCGTATCATGACGCGCCGTATCATGGGTAAAGCAGCATTTGCTACTTTGCAAGATATGGGCGGCAAGGTTCAGATCTACGTAACGCGTGATGATCTGCCAGAAGGCTTCTATAACGAACAGTTCAAAAAATGGGATCTGGGCGATATCGTTGGCGTGGAAGGTTACATGTTCCGCACCAATACCGGCGAGCTGTCTGTGCACACTACCGGCATTCGTCTGCTGACCAAAGCACTGCGCCCACTGCCAGAAAAACATAAAGGTTTGACTGACCAGGAAGCGCGTTGCCGTCAACGTTACCTCGATCTGATCGCCAATGAAGAATCTCGTCGTACTTTCCAGATCCGTAATCAGGTCATGAACGGCATCCGTAACTTCCTGAACAACAAAAACTTCATGGAAGTGGAAACCCCGATGATGCAGGTGATCCCAGGTGGCGCGTCTGCACGTCCGTTTGTAACGCATCACAATGCGCTGGATATCGATATGTACCTGCGTATCGCACCAGAGCTGTATCTGAAACGTCTGGTAGTGGGTGGCTTCGAGCGTGTGTACGAAGTGAACCGTAACTTCCGTAACGAAGGTATCTCTGTTCGTCATAACCCTGAATTCACCATGCTGGAATTCTACATGGCGTATGCAGACTATAATGATCTGATGGATCTGACCGAAGAGATGCTGCGTACTCTGGCGCAAGACATTCACGGCACCACCAAGATCCGTTATGCGAAAGAAGGCGAGGAAGGCATCGAAATCGACTTCGGTCAGCCGTTTGCGCGCATGACCATGGTTGAGTCTATTCTGAAATACGGTAATGACGTTAAAGCAGAAGAGCTGACTACGCTGGAAGGCGCTATCGCGGTGGCTAAACGTCACCATGTTGAGCTGATGAAGAGCTGGGAGCTGGGCCATGTGATCACCGCGATTTTCGAAGAAACCGCAGAACACATGCTGTTACAGCCAACCTTTATCACTGAATACCCTGCAGCAGTATCACCACTGGCGCGTCGTAACGACAACAACCCGGATGTGACCGACCGTTTTGAATTCTTTATCGGTGGCCGTGAACTGGCGAACGGCTTCTCTGAGCTGAACGATGCGGAAGATCAGGCGGAACGCTTCCAGGCACAGGTTGCTCAGAAAGAAGCGGGTGATGATGAAGCGATGTTCTATGACGCTGACTTCGTAACCGCTCTGGAACACGGTATGCCACCAACAGCCGGTCAGGGTATCGGTATCGATCGTCTGGTGATGTTGTTCACCAACAGCCACACTATCCGTGATGTGATTTTGTTCCCGGCCTTGCGCCCGAACAACAACAAATAATCCGGAAGAATATAAGCGGCTCCGGTTTCGGGGCCGTTTTTTTATAAGGTAAGTAAAAGTGCTTAGTACCAATAACATCACTATGCAGTTTGGCAGTAAGCCACTGTTTGAAAACATCTCAGTCAAGTTTGGCGGTGGCAATCGCTACGGTCTGATCGGCGCCAACGGTTGCGGTAAATCAACCTTCATGAAAATCATGGGTGGCGATTTAGACCCGACTGCGGGTAACGTCTTCCTTGATCCAAACGAGCGTTTGGGTAAATTGCGCCAGGATCAGTTCGCGTATGAAGATATGCGCGTACTTGATGTGGTGATGATGGGCCACACTGAGCTGTGGGAAGCGATCCGTGAGCGTGACGCTATTTACGCGAACATGGAAGCAACCGATGACGACTATATGCGTGCTGCCGAGCTGGAAGGTAAAGTAGCGGAATATGACGGTTACACCGCCGAAGCGCGCGCTGGTGAGCTGTTGCTGGGTGCTGGTATTCCGGTAGAACAGCATACTGGTCTGATGAATGCGGTTGCTCCAGGCTGGAAACTGCGTGTGCTGTTGGCACAAGCACTGTTCTCCAACCCGGATATTCTGCTGCTCGACGAACCAACCAACAACTTGGATATCAACACCATCCGTTGGTTGGAAGATACGTTGAATGCGCGTGAAAGCACCATGGTTATCATTTCGCATGACCGTCACTTCCTGAACATGGTCTGTACTCACATGGCCGATCTGGATTACGGCGAACTGCGCGTGTATCCAGGTAACTATGACGAATACATGTCTGCAGCAACCCAAGCGCGTGAGCGTCTGTTGTCTGATAATGCGAAGAAGAAAGCACAAATCGCTGACCTGCAATCATTCGTTAGCCGCTTTAGTGCCAACGCCTCTAAATCTCGTCAGGCGACGTCACGTCTGAAGCAGATCGATAAGATCAAGATTGAAGAAGTGAAAGCATCCAGCCGTCAAAATCCGTTCATCCGTTTTGAACAAGATAAGAAGCTGTATCGCAACATTCTGGAAATCGAAAACCTGAGCAAAGGCTATGACAATGGCCCGTTGTTCAAAGGTTTCAAATTGATGGTGGAAGTCGGTGAGAAGATCGCGGTGCTGGGTACCAACGGTATCGGTAAAACCACGCTGATCAAAACACTGGTTGGTGAGCTGGCGCCAGACACGGGTTCGGTGAAATGGTCTGAAAACGCCAAAATCGGCTACTACTCACAGGATCATGCGGAAGATTTTGACAATGATCTGACGGTCTTCGATTGGATGTATCAGTGGAAACAAGAGAACGATGACGAACAGGCTATTCGTAGCGTGTTGGGTCGTTTGCTGTTCAACCAAGACGACATTCGTAAGCAAGTCAAAGTGCTGTCGGGTGGTGAAAAAGGCCGTATGTTGTTTGGTAAGCTGATGCTGCAAAAACCAAACATTCTGGTGATGGACGAGCCAACCAACCACTTGGATATGGAATCGATCGAATCACTGAATATGGCGCTGGAAATGTATCCAGGCACGTTGATTTTCGTATCGCATGACCGTGAGTTTGTTAGCTCATTGGCTGGGCGTATTCTGGAAATTACCCCAGAGAAGATCATCGACTTCGGTGGTAACTACGAAGATTATCTGCGTAGTCAGGGTATTGAATAACCCTGCATTCGGATAGCAAAAAGCCCGGTCTGTTTAGAACCGGGCTTTTTTTTATGCTGATTCGGTGGGAACGGACAACAGGAATAATTTCCCCGACACGCCGTAAACTCATCCCTGAGGGCTCCGCCGCGCCATCCATGGCGCAGAGGGTCGGTAAATTTTTCCTGTTATCCTTTCAGCAAGTTGATAAGTCGATACTTATCGAACTACCGTTCCCCATAAATCATATTCATCAGAGTTTTCGATTGTCACTTTAACGATATCACCTGGTTTCAGGGTAGTTTCACCGTTTAAGTAAACCACACCATCAATTTCCGGTGCATCGGCGAAGCTGCGACCAATCGCGCCTTCTTCATCAACTTCATCGACGATTACATCCAACTGACGACCCACTTTGGCAGCCAATCGGCGAGCAGAAATTTTCTGCTGTAATTCCATGAAACGATGGAAACGCTCTTCCTGAATCTCTTCTGGGATCGGATCTGGCAATTCGTTGGCTTTGGCGCCATCGACGGGGCTGTATTTGAAACAACCGACACGATCTAACTCAGCTTTTTCTAAGAAATCGAGCAGCATCTGGAAGTCTTCTTCGGTTTCACCGGGGAAGCCGACAATGAAGGTTGAACGCAGCGTCAGATCAGGGCAGATCCGGCGCCATTCCTGAATACGTTCCAATGTGCGCTCAATCGCGCCCGGACGTTTCATCAGTTTCAGAATACGTGGGCTAGCATGCTGCAGTGGAATATCCAGATAGGGCAGGATCTTACCTTCCGCCATTAATGGGATCACATCATCCACATGTGGATAAGGGTAAACGTAGTGCAAACGCACCCACATGCCCATTTTTGATAACTCTTCACACAGACCCAGCATGCTGGTTTTCACCGGTGAACCTTCATAGAAGCCGGTGCGGTGTTTCAAATCAGCGCCATAGGCGGAGGTGTCTTGTGAGATCACCAGAATTTCTTTTACGCCGGCATTTTTCAGGCGTTTCGCTTCACCCAACACTTCACCAATTGCTCGACTATCAAGATCGCCACGCATAGAAGGAATGATGCAGAACGTGCAGCGGTGATTACAGCCTTCGGAGATTTTCAGATAGGCGTAATGTTTTGGCGTCAGCTTAACACCCTGTTCTGGCACTAAACTCAGGAACGGGTTGTGCTCTGGTTTCGCAGCATATTTATGAACATGGCTTAACACCTGCTCATAAGCGTGCGGACCAGAAATTTCCAGCACTTTCGGGTGCACTTCACGGATCTGATCTTCCTTCGCACCCAGACAACCGGTGACGATAACCTTGCCGTTTTCCTGCAATGCTTCACCAATTACTTCCAGTGACTCTTGCACCGCGCTGTCGATGAAACCACAGGTGTTCACAATTACTAATTCGGCATTGTCGTAGTTATTCACTACGTCATAACCTTCGGTGCGTAATTGGGTCAGTATGCGTTCAGCATCGACCAGATTTTTTGGGCAACCAAGTGAGATAAAACCGACTTTAGGTGCCAGTGCTTTTTGATTCATATCGTTCAATTAATGCTCAATTTCTGCTGTTGAGAAAACCGGCGCATCATACCTTTTTAACAAAATGAATACACGTTTTTTAGGCTGAATCACCTATTTGACACCGGATGTTATTAGGTAAAAGTAGGAATATGAAAGCAAGTACGCGCCTTTACTGACTGGCTGAAAGAACAGGTCAACTCAATCAGTTGATCGAATATATCCCTTTCCCAGCCTCTTTTGCACGATACATCGCGGCATCGGCTTTCGACATCAATACATCCATACTGGTTTTATCACCAGCATAACAAATAGCGGCACCAATGCTGGAAGATAACGTTACCGGGACCTGTTCTATCATTTGCACTGCCTTCAGAGCAGATAAGATTTTGTCACAAATTTGGCGAACATCTTCTTCAGGGTCATTTAGCTCGGTTAAAATGATCGTGAACTCATCACCCGCCAGTCTGGCAACGACATCGGTCTGCCGTATCGCACTTTTGAGTACTTCCGCAAAATATTTCAAAACATGATCACCGAATTCATGACCATAGGTATCATTAAAATTTTTGAAATTATCCAAATCTAAAAATAAGAGAGAAAGCCCTTTATTGTTTTGTGTTGCAGTCTGGACCGCATTATTTAATAAAAAGGTAAAAGCGCGCCGGTTTGGGAGGTTAGTCAGAACATCGTGACTGGCATCATATTCATGCATTGCCTGTAAGGCTTTTAACTCAGTAATGTCCATTGCCAGAATGTAAATACCATTGAGCCCATCTTGTGCTGGTATCAACGTAATCTGAAGATAAATTTCTCTTGCTGCGGTGATCAGTTTTCGTTCATAGGTGACAGAGATACCTTGTAAGGCGCGTTCTAAATTCGGTTTGGCTCTTTCAAAATTTTCTTGATCAAGGATCTCTGACAGTTTCATTTTTTTCAGTTGTTCGGAAGAAAAACCAAACCAGGTTTCATATGTCTTATTAGCAAAGATAAAGTTCAAATCCCTATCAACATGGCAAATAAGCGCAGGCATGTTATCGGCGATTGTTTGCAGACGCAGCCGGCTTTCTAAAATTTCTTTTTCAAAGCGGATCCGCTCTGATATGTCGTGCAGGAATGCCGTAACAAATCGTTTTCCATCGATCATGTTTTCATTCAGCGTCATTTCAACCGGAAATATGGAACCATCTTTTTTCTGCGCCATAAGCTGAAGTCGTTGCCCCATCATGTTTGATTGCCCCAACTTCTGATAGCGAATAAACCCTTGTTGATGTTGATCTCTCATTGCTGACGGAATGATCAACTGATCAATAGATTGCGCCATGACCTCTTCATGACTCCAGCCAAAGATACGCTCGGCAGAAGGTTTCCAGCCGATAACTTTTCCCGTTTCATCAATTTCAATAAACGCATCGGTGGTATTTTCTAACGTGAGTCGGAACCGTTCTTTTTGTGCATTAAGCCGATTTTGGATCGCGATGCGTTGTTCTATTTCCTGATTTAACTGCTTAACCGCCAGCTCTAACTCTTTGGTGCGCTGATACACGCGATGCTCCAACTCTTGCTGGAGCCTTAATAAGGCCTGCTCTGCTTTTTTCCGTTCGTTAATGTCTTTAATCACACCGATGAAATGATGTGCTTTGCCATCAATGGTTTTGTTCAGGGCAGCGGTCAGCGAGATCCAGATATACGATTGATCAGCACGAAGATAACGTTTCTCCATGCTGTAACTGTTAATTTTACCCTGAAGTAATTTATTCACATTACTCAGGTCTTCGCCTAAATCATCCGGGTGGGTAATGTCCTGAAATGTTTTTTGCAACAGTTCTGATTCGGAATAGCCCAATAAGTTACATAAAAATGGATTAACTTTGAGCCACGCACCATCAACTGAAGTTTGTTCAAAAAGCGATTCCGACTCATCTAGATGTTTTTGTACTTGAGCCGAATGAATGATCACTTCCAGACTTTGTAAGTATTGCTCGACCATACGGGAAAAATCTTTGAGTGCTTTTGCTTCTGCGGCTGAAAATGATCGTGGCGTGTCATCAATAAGGCAAAGCGTTCCCAGCGCAAAACCTTGTTTGGAATAGACCGGTTGCCCCGCATAAAACCGGATAAAAGGCTTACCTGTAACTAACGGGTTATCGCCAAAGCGTTCATCCTTTTTTGCATCAGGCACAATGAAAGTGTCATTTTGTAAAATAGCATGGCCACAGAACGAGATATTGCGCGGAGTATCGGTGGCATCCAGCCCAAATCGTGATAAGAACCATTGCCGGTTTTCATCCACCAGCGAGACCAGTGCGGTCGTTACCTTAAAATAACCCGCCGCGAGCCGTGTCACCCGATCAAGTTGCTCAACGGGCGGTGTATCAAGAATGTTGAGTGAATCCAATGTGATCTGACGAGTGATTTCATCATGAGGCATGCAGGGTTCTAGCATAGCTACTCAATCCTTGTTATTTAATAACTAAGGTAATATTTAATCATACATAATAGTACAGGTTGTCAGATTAGTCCGTTCGCTTTTAAACAAGATTAAAGCTCGATAAAGAACTCATACGGAATTTCATAAAGTTCATTCAGATCCTATTCCTTGTTTTAAAGGTGCTTATCGGGAGGAAAAAATAGCATTTTTAATATATACATAGATCAAATCAGTTTTATTTGACATCGCTTGCTATTTGGTTAGGGGCATACATGGCTGAAATGACACCTTATTCTGTGCTCCCAGATGGAGTGCTCTCCAGAGAGGTTAGCGAAGCTCGTTTTAAAAAGCTGTTTGATGAGGCGGATGCCATGTCAATTCAGGGATACCTGCCAGATGGCACGGTTGTTTACTGGAATCAGGCATCAGAAAAAATCTATGGTTACACAGCAGCAGAAGCATTAGGCGGTAATCTACTGGATCTGATCATTCCTGCTGACATTCGAAGTGAAGTTGAAGGTGCTGTGCACTGGATGTTTGAATCCGGGCAGGGCATACCCGCAGGCCGGTTAGAGTTAAAACACAAAAACGGCCATTCCGTACACGTTCATTCCAGCCATACCGTTATCTCGATTCCGGATCATCCACCAATACTGTTTTGTATGGATGCGGATATGAGTAGTCTCGTTCGGGCAGAGTCGGAACTGCGCATCGCCGCAGCTGCATTCGAATCGCAACAAGGCATGTTCATTACCGATGCCAATGGGATCATTCTTCGCGTTAATCAGATGTTTTCTCAGATCACGGGATATTCAGCAGAAGAGGCCGTTGGGCGAACCCCTCGATTGATCCGCTCAGATTATCATCCCGCTACATTTTACGAGACGATGTGGCAGAGCTTACTCGATAACGGGTTCTGGCAAGGTGAGGTCTGGAATCGGCGTAAAAGTGGTGAGGTCTATGCCAATTGGATCAGCATCACTGCAGTCAGAGACAGCAAGGGGCAAATAACCCACTACGTGTGTTCTCAGATTGATATTACTCAGCGTAAAGATGCAGAAGCTCAGATCATGCATCTGGCGTTTTATGATGTACTAACTCGATTACCCAACCGGCGGTTATTACTGGATCGTTTGCAACAGGCTGTCGCCGCGAGTATCCGCAACCAGAATGTTGGTGCGCTGTTGTTTATCGACCTGGATAATTTCAAAACGCTCAATGACACTCTGGGCCATGATGTGGGTGATCGTCTGTTACAACAAGTAGCAGAGCGAATAACCGCATGTATCCGGAAAAATGATACTGCAGCGCGTTTAGGCGGGGATGAATTTCTGGTTATGCTGGAAGATCTCAGTCAGAACCCGCAAGAAGCTGCCACACAAGCCGAAGCCGCGGCACAGAAAATTCTGGAAGCGCTTAATCAGAATTATCAACTCGGCAGCCAGAACTATATGGGGAGCGTGAGCATCGGTATTACGCTGTTTTCCAGTCAGGGCAATAGCAGTGTTGATGAGTTAATGAAGCAAGCAGATCTGGCTATGTATGAAGCCAAATCATCGGGGCGGAATTCGTTGCGTTTTTTTGATCCGGAAATGCAGGCAGCTGTCACGTTCCGGGCGGAATTATTAACCGGGTTGCGTGATGCGTTACGTGAACAGCAATTCCGGTTGTATTACCAACCGCAGGTTGATGCCGAGGGGCATATTACTGGAGTCGAAGCGCTGATCCGTTGGGAGCGTCCTGGTTTGGGTCTGGTGTCACCGGCAGATTTTATTCCTGTCGCAGAAGAGTCTGGTTTGATTCAGCCCATAGGGCTTTGGGTTTTAGAAACAGCCTGCCGGCAATTGGCCTGCTGGGCGGCATCCCCAGACAAAGCGAAACTCACTATTGCGGTTAATGTCAGTGCCATCCAGTTTAATCGAGCCGATTTTGTCGGACAGGTGTTGGCGATATTACAACGTACAGGCGCTAACCCGCAGCAACTCAAGCTGGAACTGACTGAAAGTCTGCTGGTTGATAAAGTCGATAATGTCATCGCTAAAATGTCGGAATTAAAAGCACAGGGCGTTGGCTTTTCGCTGGATGATTTTGGTACGGGCTATTCGTCTCTTGCTTATTTGCGCCGACTGCCATTGGATCAATTGAAAATTGATCGTTCATTTGTGCGGGAATTGCTGGAAGATCCAAACTGCGTGGCGATAGCACAGACTATTATTGTTCTTGGTCAAACAATGAAGTTATTGGTTATTGCTGAAGGTGTGGAAACTGAGAATCAGCGTGCATTGCTTGCTAATCTGGGATGTTATGCTTATCAGGGATATTTGTTTGGTCGGCCGCTGCCCATTGAACAGTTCGATCAACTATTGATTGCTCAAGCAATAACGACAGAGTTCGTGAGATGAAAAATAAACAAATGGGTGAAGAAGCTCTATCGTTGTTGGAAAGTGAAGCGCGTCTCAAGCGCGTTTTAGATGGCTCAGAGCTGGGCTTTTGGGATTGGGATCTGGCATCTCAGCAATTCATTGTTAGCGACCGTTTTGAATCGATGTTGGGATATAAACCCGGTGAAGGCAATTTCTCGGTGGATAATTGGGCCCAGCATGTTCATCCCGATGACTTGGCGAAAGCGTTAGTGTCAATCAATTTGCATTTAGCGGGGGAAATACCCTGTCATCAGGTCGAGTTGCGTATCCGTACCAAATCGGGCGGATGGAAATACATTCTGACGCATGGCAAGGTTGTTAGCCGGGCGGTTGATGGTACACCACTGATGATGTCGGGAACCCATACCGATATTAGCGAACGAAAACTGGCAGAAAAACAGTTACATGATCAGGCTGAATTAATCGAATTAGCCCATGATGCGATTATTGTGCGTGATATGGATTATCGCATTACTTTTTGGAATTGTGGTGCAGAACGAAGCTATGGCTGGTCACATGAAGAAGCGTGCAATCAGAGAATTCATCAGCTATTGCAAACGCAATTTCCTCAGCCAAAAGAAGAAATAGAAGATGTTCTTTTTCGTACCGGACAGTGAGAAGGTGAGCTCCAATACACGACCAAAAATGGTTCACAAATTGTGGTTGCCAGCCGGTGGGCGGTGAAGCGAGATGAAAATGGTCGACCTGTTGCGATCATGGAAATCAGTCGCGATATAACAGAACACAAAGCTTTGCTAACAAAACTCGGGTTGCAGGCTCGTCAGGATTATCTGACGGGGTTGAATAATCGGGGTTCATTTATGGAGCTGGCCGAGCGGGAAATCAAAAAAGCATCGCGCTATGGGCAT
>ERZ650305.142-NODE-142-length-25216-cov-5.656611_pt1 | contig 25216 bp, 26 predicted proteins | sample MGYA00376241_ERZ650305 | MGnify/ENA primary metagenome ERZ650305 (study PRJEB26733, sample SAMN07839276) | wastewater metagenome | biome: urban; feature: artificial channel; material: waste water | place: USA: North Carolina | collected 2016-02-25 ... | reverse complement strand
GCAGTTCCTGCAATTCAAGCCACAGCAAATGAAATTTTAAAAAAACTAAACTATGCTAAATAAATTAGGTATAACTGTTGGAAATGATACAAAAGCTGCAAATGCTTTTATGAAAGTATTTCCTAATTTTTTTGAAGTCCAATATCAAAAACCATCCGAATACATAAAAGAATTCTGGGAGAAATATAAAAAACTTCCTGACACAAATTCAAACTTGAATGGAAAAGTTTTTGAATATGTTTTGGCAACACTTTGTATTAGAGAAAATATATTGCCAGTTTATTTAAGTGCAAAAGTTGCATTTGTCCCAAATGTAGTTTATGATATTATGTTTTATACGTCTGAAAGAGGGCCAATTTGCTGGAGTGTAAAAACAAGTTTAAGAGAAAGATATAAACAAGCAGATTTAGAATCTATTGCTTTAAAATATGTTCATAGAAAAGCACTAAGTTACTTAATTACTTTGGATGAAAAAGAAGCTAATGGAGTTAAAAATAAAATAGTTTCTGGCGATGTAATTGGTTTAGATAATGTAATTGTTGCTACGAATCCAGAATTTGATGAATTGATTTTAGAATTAAAAGAATTTGTTTTTTCTGAGCCGCCAACTGTAAAAGTTATTGAGAGTAATCAAATTATTACTAAAGAAAAAATTAATAACCTTTAAAATGACCTTCAAAATCTACACCAAAACAGGCGACAAAGGCGAGACTTCATTGTACGGAGGAACAAGAGTTTCTAAAGCAGCTGCAAGAGTAGAATCTTACGGAACTTTAGACGAACTCAATGCGTTCATTGGTCTAGCAAAAGCCGAAATTTCTGACGAAAAAGTTTTGAGTCAACTTCAGAAAATTCAGTTTGATTTATTTACTGTAGGTTCAGAAGCGGCAACTCCAACAGATAAAATGCTTTTAGCCAACGGAAAAAATCGTTTGGATTTAATGATTTCCGAGAAAGAAATTACAGAATTAGAACTTTGGATGGATGATTTTGATGCTGAACTAGAACCATTAAGATTCTTTATTTTACCAAGTGGCGGAAAAGCAGCAGCAACGCTTCACGTTTGCAGAACCGTTTGCAGAAGAGCAGAACGCGCAATGGTTTTTTTAAATGAAACTGAGGAAGTGAGACCAGAACTCATAAAATACCTCAATAGATTATCCGATTATCTTTTTATTTTAGCGAGATATATTTCTAAAATTTCTGGCGAAAAAGAAGACTATTGGAATCCTTCTGAAAGAGCCAAGTAAAAAGTGAAAAGAGCCACGAAGTGGCGATAATAAATAGCATCGGGTAAAGCCCGATGAAAATGAATAAAATTTGAAAACCGCCCTCCTTTTCATCAACGGAACTCCACCGAAAAATCTTCCCAATACAGAAGGTTATGCTATAATTGCTTGTACTGATGGTGCTTTCCATTATTTAAAAGAGAAAAATTTTTCTTTAGAAAAACTCGATTTTATTTCTGGTGATTTTGATTCTCATTCTGGTATTGATGAAAATATTTATCACGAAAAATTTATATTTACACCAGACCAAAACTTTACGGATTTTCAAAAAGCATTGGATATTTTAAAGAATAAAGATGTGAAAAAAGTAGATGTTTATGGAGGTAGTGGTGGCGAACAAGACCATTTTTTAGGGAATCTTCACGTTGCTTTTTTGTTTAAAGATTTAATGGAGATTACTTTTTATGATGAATTTTCTAGCTATTTTTTTATTCCGAAAGATTTTGAAATAAATAACGTAGAAGGTAAAATGGTTTCTCTTCTTCCTTTTCCCAAAGTAGAAAATTTGGTGACAGATGGTCTTAATTGGGAACTTAAAAATGAAGATTTAGAAATTACTAAACGCATCGGAACTAGAAATTTTGCCACAAAAAGCACCGTTAAAATCTCATACAGTGATGGTGATTTATTGGTTTTTATCGGTCAATAGACACTTTGCGAGATATATCATCTATATAATTCTAATTTCCTATATTTTGTATTTTAAAAATTTTAATTTTTAGCATAAAAATCCAATCTTTTTTATCATTTTTGTACTCTTGAAAATTTGTATAATTTCTGGTAGCTTTTCATCGAGCTCCCGAAGTCATAACCCTTTATTTATCAATGAAAATAAAATATTCTGAACTGATTGATCAAACGCTTTATTTTCCTCAGGAAGAACTAAAGTACGAAGATCATCAACTTTACTTTCACGATATTCCTTTGATGGATTTGGTAGAAAAATTTGGTACTCCGCTTAAATTCAGTTATTTGCCAAAGATTTCTGACAATATTAAAAGAGCCAAAAGTTGGTTTAAAGACGCCATCAAAAAAAACGAATACAAAAACTCTTACCGATATTGCTATTGCACCAAATCTAGTCATTTTTCTTTTGTTTTAGAAGAAGCCCTTAAAAATGATATTTCATTAGAAACATCTTCTGCTTTTGACATCGATATTGTAAAAAATCTATATGATAATGGTAAAATAGACAAAAATATAGAAGTGGTTTGCAATGGTTTTAAAACTGATGATTATTTGAACAAAATTTCAGATTTAATTAATAATGGTTTTGAAAACATTATTCCTATTTTGGATAATTACAGAGAACTCGATAAACTGACCGAAAGCATAGATGCTACATTTGATATCGGGATAAGAATTGCATCAGAAGAAGAGCCAAAATTCGAATTCTATACCAGCAGATTGGGGATTGGTTATAAAGATATTATCCCTTATTACAGTCAAAAAATTGCAGAACACCCGAATGCAAGGCTGAAAATGCTTCACTTTTTTATCAATACAGGTATTAAAGACACTTCTTATTACTGGAACGAATTGTTCAAATGTTTGCGTGTATATGCACGTTTGAAAAAAATTGCTCCTGAAGTAGATTCATTAAATATAGGTGGAGGTTTCCCGATTAAAAGTTCTCTTCAGTTTGATTATGATTATGAATATATGGTAGGCGAAATTGTCTATCAGATTAAAAAATTCTGCGAGGAAGAAGGGGTAGAAGAACCCAATATTTATACAGAATTCGGTAGTTTTACAGTGGGCGAAAGTGCAGGAAATTTATACCAAATTATCTCTCAAAAACGCCAAAACGACAGAGAAAAATGGAATATGATAGACTCTTCTTTTATGACTACATTGCCAGATTCTTGGGCAATTTCTAAGAGATTTATTATGCTGCCACTCAACCGTTGGGAAGATTCTTATGAAAGAGTATTTTTGGGCGGATTAACCTGTGACTCTGACGATTATTATAATTCTGAGCAGCACGCCAATGCGATTTACTTGCCGGTTTTTAGTGATACAAAACCTCTTTATATTGGTTTTTTCAATACAGGAGCTTATCAGGAAACAATCAGTGGTTTTGGAGGGATACATCATTGCTTAATTCCGCAACCGAAACATATTTTGATACAAAAAGCTAAAAATGGTAAATTGATTTACGAAGTTTTCAGCGAAGAACAAAAGCCAGAAGACGTTCTTAGTCTTTTAGGATACAAATAATAACAAGGTTCAGAAATTTCTGAACCTTTTTTAGTGCTTTTCATTCGGGATTTTCTACAATTTTATTATAATTTTTCAATAAAAATTTTAATATTATTGAATATTTAAATGAATCATTAATCAATAATGTATTATTATTGATGATAAGTTTGTTGTTTAAAACTTTTTAAAAAAAAATAATCTTATTTTGCGATTTCGGCATAGATTTTATTATTAAATTTGATAAATAAAACAATTTAATTCAAACACTATGAAAAAAATTTTTCAAATGGCTGCTTTGGCGCTTATGGTATCTACAGTAGCTATATCTTGCAAAAAAAAACCTAACGACACAGAATTAGCTACTCAAGCAACAGAAATTGTAAAAGCTAATCCTACTGCTTCTGTAGAAGTAAAAGAGGGTGTAGCTCACCTTAGCGGAACTTTCGCAACTCAAGCAGAAAAAGATGCTATGATTGCTTCTCTAAAGGCAATCCCTGGTGTGAAAGATGTAATGGATATGTCTTCTGTAGTTCCTGCTGCTGTTGTAGAAACTGCTTCTGTAGTAGATCCTGCTGTTCAACAAAAATTAGCAGATGCTGTTAAGGATTTTCCTACTGTAAAAGCTGAAGTTGTAAATGGTGAACTTACTCTAACTGGTGATGTAACTGCGGAACAAGCAAGAAAAATCAAAATGTCTGTAGATGCACTTAAATTAGGAAAAGTAAACTTTAAGTATAACGTAAAAAAATAATCTGAACTATGTCATTACAAGATAAATACGCAAGTGTAGTTTCTGCAGCACAAGCAGCAGGAGTTGCAGATTTAAAAGTAGTAGAGCAAGATGGTATTTTATACATCTCTGGAACTACTAGTACCAATGATGCTAAAGATGCAGTTTGGAACGCTCTAGGTGCTATAGACGCTACTTACTCTGCATCTGATATTAATATAGATGTACAAGTTTCAGGATTAGCTGCTGGTACACCACTTACTGTAGTTACAGAAAGTTCTAATCTTAATATAAGACAAGAACCATCTACAGAAGCTGCTGTAGTAGGTAAAGCTGCAAAAGGTGAAATAGTAACTTTAGTAGAACAAACTTCTGGAGAGTGGTGGAAAGTTTCTACCAAAGATGGAGAAGAAGGTTATGCTTATTCTAGATATCTAAAAGCTTAATAAAACTTACAAACATACTTATAAACCTCTGATTTTTCAGGGGTTTTTTGTTATATTTGTTATTAATAATTTAAAACTGATGAAAAAACTCACTTTTCTTTTTTTAGCACTCACTATTTTGCTACAAAGTTGCTATACCTATTCATCTTTAAAAACTCCCAAAGACCAAAAACAACTTACTATACAAGAACAGATAAAGCCAGAACAGATATATAAAATAGAGGTTGATAATAAAACATATACCATAAAGGCCATACAATGGGAACAAGATTCTCTAGTAGCACAAACCAGCCTTAAGAAAGATATCAAAAAAAAGTTTTCGACTAAACAGATTACTAATGTAAGAGAAAGAAAATTTTCTGATACACGTTCTAATATACTGACTGTAATTTCTTACATAGCGGCAGGAACTGGTATTGTTTTCCTAATTAATAAATTGTAAAATATTTAGATTATTTTTCTCAGTAATTTTTAAAACATATATTTGTAAAACTTAGAAAAAACAATATGAAAGGACAAAATAAACTTTTTTTCGCCATTATTATTGCTCTGGTTTTTGGGGTGATTATTGGTGGAATTGTACATACACAATTTCCAGATAGTGTAGAATCTTTCTCTAAAAACATAAAACTTCTAGGCACGATATTCATTAGATTGGTTCAAATGATTATTGCACCATTAGTATTTACCACACTTGTGGTAGGTATTGCTAAAATGGGAGATACCACAATGATTGGTAGAGTGGGCGGAAAAGCGATGCTTTGGTTTATCTCAGCTTCATTAATTTCATTATTGTTGGGTTTGGTGTTAGTCAATTGGTTAGAGCCTGGTCACGTTACCAAGTTACCAATACAGGATGCTAATTCTGTTTCTGAAATCATTAATAATAGTAAAGGATTTTCATTAGAAGATTTTGTGAAACATATTGTTCCTAAAAGTATTTTTGAAGCTTTTGCTACCAATGAAGTTTTGCAAATTGTACTATTTTCCATTATGTTTGGGATAGCGCTTTCTCAGTTTAGTGACGATTATTCTAAACCAATTATCAAAGCATTAGATGTTACTGCTCACGCTATTCTAAAAATGGTAAGTTACATTATGTGGTTTGCTCCACTTGGTGTATTAGGTGCTATAGCTGCTGTAGTTTCTACCAATGGTTTCGAGATTTTTAAAGTATATGCTATCTACCTTAGAGATTTCTTTTTTGCATTAGGAATACTTTGGCTAATACTATGCATTATAGGATATTTAATCTTAGGAAACCGATTATTTGAATTGTTAAGAAGAATAAAAGCGCCTTTATTAATTGCCTTTTCTACCACCAGTTCAGAAGCTGTTTTTCCAAAATTGGTAGAAGAATTAGAACGTTTTGGTTGTAATAATAGAATCGTTTCTTTTATTTTACCATTAGGATATTCATTCAATCTAGATGGAAGTATGATGTATATGACTTTTGCCTCTATCTTTATTGCTCAAATTTATGGAATTGAGATGAGTATAGGTCAGCAAATTACAATGCTTTTGGTTCTAATGCTTACCAGTAAAGGTATTGCAGGTGTTCCTAGGGCCAGTTTGGTGATTATTGTAGCTACTTGTTCTATGTTTGGCATTCCGCCAGAAGGTATTGCATTAATTTTACCAATAGACCATTTCTGCGATATGGGAAGAAGTATGACCAATGTACTTGGAAATGCACTCGCAACTTCCGCAGTTTCTAAATGGGAAGGACAATTAGACCACCATGGTGGCGAATTATAAAAGCAAAAAACTCCGAAAATTTTTCGGAGTTTTTTTATATAAATTTCTTGGTTAGCCATTTTCTAATAGGTATGTCATACAATTTTAAACTTAAATATGCTACAGCTATAGAGGTAAATATAACCAATAATCCCGAAGGAATTGCCTGAACCATAGAGAGCTTATTATCTACCACATAAGAAGAAAAAATGTAAATAAAAGGATAATGAATAATGTAAATAGGATAAGAAATGTCTCCTAAAAACTGACTGATTCTTTTGGTGAGCTTTCCTTTTATTTCACCACTTGCTCCCAGATAAACAATAAGTGGAAAAATTACAATAATGACCAATGACTCATAGATTCCGTTTTGCCAGTTTTCTGTACCAATTCTAGGAACTGATAAAAAGAAAAGGATTAAAACTGTACACCATAAAAAGGCATTTTTGATGTAGATTGGCTTATAAATTCTAGAAACTACCAACCCTGCAATAAAAGGATAAGATAATCGTGCAAAGCCTACTTTGGTCTGTGCTATATTTAATGACCAACCGCCAATTACATCTCCATTCGCACCAAAAACCGCTAAATTAACAGTAAAAACCGCCGCTATAACGCCCAATATCATGAGAATTTTGGTAGGAAGTTTTCGTAATGTCAAAGCGTAAAATATATTGGCAATGTATTCGTAATATAGAGACCAAGCTGATCCGTTGAGAGGATGCATTTCTCCCCAACCTCTTATTTCAAAAGATTTGCTTAATGGTACCAATGTACAGCCAATTAAAGTAACAACTATCAATTTCCAGAGTGGTGTATCTTTAATCTGAGGAAATAGAATAGGAGAGTAGCTGTAGTAATAAGCAACTGCACCTATTAACATTCCCATTATAATCATAGGGTGTAGCCGTATTAATCTCCTCTTGAAAAAATCTTTTAAGCCCATCTTTTGCCAACGATCGTCATACGCATAACCTATAACAAACCCCGAAAGTGCAAAGAAAAAATCTACTGCTAAATAGCCATGATTAATGATTTGTTTGGCGTGGTCGCCACCAGAAAAAATTTCAAATAAATGAAATACAACAACTAGAATTGCAGCAATTCCTCGCAATGCATCTAAAATTTCGTAATGTTTTTTGTGTCTCGGAAGATGGTGGTTTTTTTCATTGGTTTTTGAATTTTTGAAAACGAATTTATACAAAACAAAACAAAAAATCCGACTAACAAGCCGGATTTTTATCATATTTTAAGAAAATTATTTACCTTTTTTCTCTTTCAGTTCTTCTTTGTCTTTGTCTGATGGATTCCAAACCTTTACATCTGCATTTTTATCAATTCCAGATAGAATTTGAACGTTAATACCATCACTAGCACCTAACTTAACATACGTTTTCTTGAAGCTTCCGTTAGGTTGTTTTACCTCTACAAAAGGTTTGTCTGTTCCTTTATCTTTTTCATATTGAATAAGACTTTCGTCTAGTAGAAGAGCATTTTTTTGTGAGCTCAAGACAATTTCTCCGTTGGCAGAAAAACCAGCTCTTATGTATTCATTATTAGGATTGAAGACATCACCTTCTATCGGGAATTTGATGGTTCCGCTTTCGTCTTTACCTTTAGGTGCAATCATAGTCACTTTTCCTGGGAATTTTTTGTTTTGAAGAGCGCCTATAATTACTTTCATTTCCATGCCTTCTTTTATTTTGCCAGCTTGCGCTTCGTCTATTTTTCCTTCAAAAATTAAAGAATTAAGGTCTGCTACGCTACAGATGGTAGTTCCAGCATTAAACTGGTTGGCTTCAATTACCTGATAACCTACTTTTACAGGCACTTCTAGTACAGTTCCGTTTGCTTTAGAACGAATTTGGGTGGTAGCTAAACTTTGTAAACCATCTGCCACACCAGTTCTAGCAATTTGTAGATTTTTTTGTGCTGTTTGAAATTGCTGATTAGCATTTTTCAATTGGTTTTGCATAGAAAGCAAGTTCTGCTGAGCTGTTAAAAATTCTTGTTTAGAAATTACACCTTGGTTATACAATCTCTGTTGCATATTAAACTGCTGTTGTTGGGTAGCAAGATTCGCTTTGGCATTATTAATCTGTAGATTGGCATTTTGTACATCTTGTTGTGCAGCATTAACCTGAGATACGCTAGGTACTATTTTTAGAGTAGCAATTAATTGCCCCATAGTAACTTTATCACCTTCCTTTACCAAAATTTTGTCTATAATTCCAGACATATTGGGTTTAATTTCTATCTCTTCTCTAGGTACTATTTTCCCTGTTGCCATCACTTTGTCTTCCATATCCTGAAGCATTGGTTTTCTGGTTAAGAAAACCTCATTTTCTTTAGAATTGGATTTTACCAGATAGCTTATTCCCATAATTAATCCTAATGCAAATAGTAATCCTAAAATGATATAAATTACTTTTTTAACAGACAATTTTTTCATTGTATATGAAATATTTAGTTGATTATAATTGATTAAATTTTTTTTAAACTCTTCTTATTATTCGCTTCTTAATGCTTCTATTGGTCTTATCTTTACGGCTCGCTGTGCAGGAATCATCCCAATAATTAATCCTAATAAAATCATTACCGCCATTGCAGCAAAAACGTGTGAATAATTAACCGTAGGATTATAAAACGGGAAGCTGTCTTGGTTTTTGGTAAGAATATCAATAATCATTAATAATAAAATTCCAAAAATAAAGCCTAGCAATCCTGATGTAAGCGTAATCACCACACTCTCTAGCAAAATCTGATTTCTAACTTCAGATGGTTTTGCTCCTAATGCTCTTCTGATGCCTATTTCTTTGGTTCTTTCTTTTACAGTAATTAATAAAATGTTCGAGATAGCAATTACACCTGCCAGAATGGTTAATGAACCTACAATAATGGTTAATAATTGCATTCCGGTAAGGAAACCTGTCATTTTTTCGAATATTTTACCAAGGTTGAAACTTCCAAATGCATTGGTATCTTCTGGTGAAACGTTGTTTTTTTTCTTAAGTTCTTGTTTTATGTTTTCTTCTACCACTGCTAAATCTGCGTCTGGTTTACTTACAATGGCAAAAAAACCAACCACATCACCGTCATTATACATTTTAGTGTATGTAGAAAGTGGGATGTATGCTGTAGTATCATTATTATTAGGGCCACCAGCTTTTGATTCTTTGTAAACTCCTATTACATTGAAAAAAAGCCCTTTGATGTTGATTGATTTTCCTACTGGATTTTCGTTTTTCTTGGCATCAAAAAAGTTTTTATAAATAGCTTCTCCTATTACAGCTACATTTTTATTACCACTTACATCTGCATCATTAAGGTATCTACCAAAAATAAGTTTTTTTTCTGCAATTTTGTTTCCTACAGGATAATCTCCTGTTAGGGTATAGGTAGCTGTTTTTCCGTTGCAACTCATTTGTTCTCCTGGAGTTCCGAAGCCACCTCTAGAATTCTGAGGAGAGATGTAGTCTATCTGCGGAACTTTCTTTTCTAATAAATCCATATCTGGCAGATGCAGGTTCATAGGTCTTCCTTTCGGGAAGCCATCATACGGGATAGAAGTGTTTTGCGCCCATAGAAATATAGAATTGGTTGCCATACCCGAAAATAATTTGTCAAAACCGTTTTCCATTCCTTTGGCAGCACCTAGCAAGCTTACAAACAAGAACATACCCCAACCAACCCCAATCATAGTGAGGAAAGTTCGAAGTTTATTATTCTTAAGAGAATAATAGATTTCTTGCCACGTATCTTTTTTGAATATGATATTCATAGGGTCATTTTTTTGCTTTGCAAAGTGAATTTTTTTAAATGAATTTCTTCGAGTGAATTTAAAATTCACCATTCACCATTCACTTTTTCAGCTGTTCATTAATTTTGATAATAATATAAATGTTGTTTTAATATTTTTTCCTAATTCGGTTAATTCTTCTATTTTTAAATAATTTTCTTCTACTATGATTTCGCAACAAGAATCAATTTCAATTATAGAACCTCTTGCAATTTCATAATATCTATTTCTCTCGGTTTTTGATTTTCTTGATGAACCTTCAGAAATATTTAATACAATTGAAGTTGATGCTCTTCTCATCTGATCAATTAAATTATACTTTTCTTGCTCAGGTAATATTTTTATTATTTTATAACAGTTTTTTCTTAATTCTTTGGCTGTTTTATATACATCTAAATTGTAATGATTCAAATTTAAAAACATATTGCTAGTTATTAGTTTTATATTATTAAATATAATTCACCATTCTCTTGCGCAGCAAAACTCACTTTTCCATAGGAAAAAATTCACAAATTTTATTCCGCTCTAAGAGCTTCAATTGGTTTTATTTTGGCGGCTCTGTAGGCAGGTACAAATCCGGCAATAAGCCCCGAAAGTACCAAACTAATAAATGCCATCAATATTAATCCCCAACCTACACTTGGTGATTTTATGAAGTATGCTTCTAAACTATCTCCTATTAAATTTAATGTAAGAACACCTAAACCTACACCTACAAACCCCGAAATTACAGTAATTACAATACTTTCTTGCATAATCAGTGCAATAATACTTTTAGGTTTAGCGCCTATTGCTTTTCTTACCCCTATTTCTTGGGTTCTTTCTTTTACAATATAGACCATTATATTACTAATGCCTATGATCCCTGCCAATAAGGTTCCCATTCCTATAAATCCTACAATAATGGTGATAACGAACAAGAACATAAACGAATCTTTAAGACCTTCTGCGCGGTTGTGTACACCTACACCGTTTTCGTCATCTGGAGAAACTTTTTTTCTCGCTTTTAATTCTTTTTCTAGCTGATTACTGTATTCTATAGCTTGTTCAGGATTTAATTTTTCGTCATAAGCAATAAAAACGGTACTTATAGTGTCAGAACTTTTTTTCATTTGTTGAAGAGTCGAAATAGGTACGCTAATCATTCTTTCGTCCCAGTCTCCACCGTCGTCAGAAAAAACGCCAATTACTTTAAAATTACTTCCATTAATTTCGAGTTCTTTACCAATTGGGCTACCATTTTTAATAAGGTCACGCTGTACCATTCTCCCAATTACCGCTACATATTGATTATTATTAATATCTCTTGGAGTAAAAAATCTTCCGTCTAATAGTTTTCTATTTTCTATTTGTACTTCGTCTTGGTTAGCCCCAGAAATTTGATAGTTTCCACTTTCTTTACCATATTTTACCAACATATTGGTAGAATATCTAGGTGTAGAATACTGTACTTTCTCTGGATGCGAATTAATAATAGCATCATAATCACTATTATTAAGGGTAACCGTTCTATCTGCCTGCAAACCACCGTATGCAATGTTGGTCTTGCCTGTATAGATGGTGATTAGATTTTGAGCATCTCTGGTAAAACCTTCCTGAAAAGCATTCTGAAGACCATTACCAATCCCGAAAAGCACAATAAAAATATACAAACCTAGTGCTACAGTAAAACCAGAAAGCACCGTTCGCAATATATTACTGCGAATAGATCCAAAAATTTCTTGCCAACGATCTATATCAAACATGCTTTTTTATTTGTTCAAAGTTTTGAGTTCAAAGTTTTTAAATACCATCATTTTACCTCCTGCATTATTTACAGACATTCATTATAAAACGATTTGCTGTATATATTCATCTATTTCTATTAATCCATCTTTTAGATGTACATTTCTTTTGGTTTGTGCTGCTACATCTGGTTCGTGAGTTACTACAATGATGGTTTTTCCTTCGTTATTAATATCCTGAAGAAGCTTCATAATATCATGTGTAGTTTTACTATCTAGCGCACCAGTAGGTTCGTCTGCCAGAATTACTTTTGGATTAGTAATTAAGGCTCTAGCAATAGCAACACGCTGTTTTTGTCCACCAGAAAGTTCGTTTGGTAAATGGTTTGCCCATTGTGTTAATCCTACTTTTTCTAGATATTCCATTGCTCGCTGCGTTCTTTCTTTTCTAGGAACGTTTTGATAATAAAGCGGAAGCGCTACATTTTCTAATGCGGTTTTATAGCCAATAAGATTGAAGGATTGAAAAACAAATCCCAAAAATTTACTTCTATATTCCGCTGCTTTTACTTCGGTAAGATGCTCAATAGGAATACCGTCTAGTTCGTAGATTCCAGAATCTTTTTCGTCTAAGATTCCTATAATGTTAAGCAATGTAGATTTGCCAGAACCAGAACTTCCCATAATAGAAACAAATTCGCCTTCGTCTATGCTTAGGTTTATTCCCTTCAAAACGTGGAGTTTACTTTTTCCTGTATCGTAGGATTTATGTAAGTCTTTAATTACTAACATTAAGTTTTTTCTGAATAAGTAGATTTTTACCACGATATGTTACAAAAGTTTTTTGCTTAATTTTTAATTTTTACTGTTTAATTATTTTCTCCTTTTAAATAAGAGTTTTGAAGGTTTTGTTTAACTAAAAACACCTCGTAAACATTAATTTTTAGGGGGTAATGTTGCCAAAAGCTTTATTAGAGGTACTTCTGTGTTAATGTGGAAAACTTTTAGGGCTAAAAATCAAAAATTTAACATTATGATGCCATTTTCACTTTCTTTTTTTAAGTTCAATCTCTATTTTTGTATTCGTGTCCTGAGCGAAAAATGTGAAATTGAAATTCATATTTATTTCTTTTAAGTTTTTGTAATTCAATGAATTGTGAAATTACCTCGGGAAATCATTAATATTAAAAAGAAAAGTTTAACATTTAACATAAAACAGATTAACTATGGGAATTTTTGACAAACGAATCAGCTACAAACCTTTTGAATATCCTGAAGTTTTACAATTTGTAGAAGCTATCAATAAATCTTTTTGGGTACATTCTGAAATAGATTTTACTGCTGATGTACAAGATTTCCACTCTAATCTAGAACCTTACGAACAAAACGCGGTAAAACATGCACTTTTGGCAATCGCTCAGATAGAAGTTGCGGTAAAAACTTTTTGGGGTAATCTATATAATCATATGCCAAAACCAGAGCTTAACGGTCTAGGAGCTACTTTTGCAGAATGTGAATTTCGTCATAGTGAGGCGTATTCTAGATTGTTAGAAGTGTTAGGTTATAATGATGAATTTAATAATGTGGTAGAAATTCCTGCCATTAGAGAGAGAATAGATTATCTAAACACTGTTTTAGCTAATGCAAAATCTACCAATCCGAAGGAATATGTTTCTTCATTATTATTATTCTCTATTTTAATAGAAAATGTATCCCTATTTAGCCAGTTTGCCACCATTTTATCTTTTACAAGATTTAAAGGCTTTATGAAAAACGTTTCTAATATCATTGCTTGGACTTCTGTTGACGAGCAAATTCACGCCAATGCTGGGATTTACCTCATCAATAAAATCCGTGAAGAGCAACCAGATTTATTAACGGATGCAGATATCGAAGATATTTATGCTTTGGTTGACCGTTCGGTAGAATTAGAAGCTAAAATCTTAGATTGGATTTTTGAAGCGGGAGAAATTTCGATGTTTACCAAAGAAGATTTACTCAATTTTATGAAATATAGAGTTGATGACAGTTTGAAGAAAATCAACATGAAAACCCGTTACAACGTAACACCAGAACAATACAGACCAATGATGTGGTTTGAAGAAGAAGTTTTTGCGAACTCTATGGATGATTTCTTTGCCAAAAGACCTGTAGATTATACCAAACACGATAAGAGTATTACCGCGAATGATTTGTTTTAAATTTTTTGCTGGAAGATGGATGTCGGGAGATGGAAGCTTCTATACACTCTTTTGAAAGAGGAAAAATTTTTAATAAAATTGATGTTTAAATGGCGCGAGCGAAGCGAGCGTCAATTGTTTTCAAAGTGGAGAACATAAACAATAATCAATAGGAACGGGCTTTAGCCCGTTTTTAAAATGAAAAAATCAATTTGGCTTTAGCCAAAACTTAAAAATTAAATTTTTAGAAAAATCAAGAGATTGCTTCGTACCTCGCAATGACAATCTTATAAAAGGAATGAGTAACTCGTAACTCGAATCTCGTAACTCGTAACTCGTAACTCGACAAAACATGATTATGACGCCAGAAATTATAGATGAAGTACAGTTTACCAGATCAGAAAATTTCCATTTAGGAGAATTTATCTACATGGGAATGGGAAAAGTTAAAGAACAAACCGTTTGTATAGCAGTAGCTTATAAAATAGATTATTGTATTAAAAAAGCTTTACAGTTTGAAGAAGCAGATGCTAATGTTGTTTTCACACACATCAATAAAGTGAAAATTGGCGAACTAGAGCGTTGTAGAAAATTTGTATGGAATTAAAAAAAATCCATAAGAACGAAAAGTTTGTAAATGGATTGAGGCTAATCTTTTAGGAAGTTCCAGAGGAACGACAGGTTGCCGAAAAAATGAAATTTTTTGTAAACCTCAACCGAAGAATTTGCGAAAATAAATAGCCCTGATTGCAGTGGAAATCCTTTTTCTTGGCTTGGGCTAAGCAGCGGAGAAGAAAAAGATGGTAACGAAAAGCAGGAAGACAAGTGATAGAATGTTGAAGTATCTGCTTTTAAAAAACATTAAAAAAAGAAAAAAAATTATGGAAGAACAAAATACACCAATTTGGTGGCTAAATGATGAGTCTGAGCAAATGCTAAACAGAGGGTATCTCTTAAAAGGAGAAACTGTAGAAGGTGCGATAGACAGAATTACTACGGCTGCTGCTAAAAGATTATACAAGCCAGAATTAATCCCGGCTTTCAAAGAAATGATTACCAAAGGTTGGATTTCTTTTTCGTCTCCAGTTTGGGCGAATATGGGAACTCAGCGTGGTTTGCCTATTTCTTGTTTTAATGTACACGTTCCTGATTATATCGAAGGAATTACTCATAAATTGGGCGAGGTAATTATGCAGACCAAAATCGGAGGTGGTACTTCTGGTTATTTTGGTGAACTGCGAAACAGAGGAACTGCCGTTACAGATAATGGTAAATCTTCTGGTGCTGTTTCTTTTATGAAATTGTTTGATACCGCAATGGATGTGGTTTCGCAAGGTGGTGTAAGAAGAGGTGCTTTTGCAGCGTATCTGGATATAGACCACGGTGATATCGAAGAATTTTTAAATATCAAAGAAATTGGTAGCCCTATTCAGAATTTATTTATGGGAGTTTGCGTTCCGGATTATTGGATGCAAGATATGATAGACGGAGATATGGACAAGCGTAAAATTTGGGCTAAAGTGTTAGAATCTCGTCAGAAAAAAGGACTTCCGTATATTTTCTTTACCGATAATGTAAACCGAAACAAACCTCAAGTTTATAAAGACAAAGGTGCTGTAATTAATGCAAGTAATTTGTGTTCAGAAATTATGTTGCCTTCTACTGCAGACGAAAGTTTTATCTGCTGTCTTTCTTCTATGAACTTAGAATTATATGACGAATGGAAAGATACCAATGCCGTAAAACTAGCCATTTATTTTCTAGATGCGGTACTTTCTGAATTTATAGATAAAACCGAAGGAAATTACTATTTACAAGGTGCTAGAAATTTTGCTTTAAGACACAGAGCGCTTGGTTTGGGCGTTTTAGGTTATCATTCTTACCTCCAAAAAAATATGATTCCTTTTGAAAGTATGGAAGCAAAAATGTTTAATGCAAAAGCTTTCAAACAAATTCAAGAGCAATCTATTATAGCGTCTAAAGAATTGGCAAATATCTATGGCGAACCAGAAGTACTGAAAGGATATGGTCTTAGAAATACCACTACGATGGCCATTGCACCTACTACTTCTTCATCAGCTATTTTAGGACAAACTTCACCAGGAATTGAGCCTTTTGCTTCTAACTATTACAAAGCAGGTTTAGCGAAAGGAAATTTCATGAGAAAAAATAAATATTTGGCGAAACTTCTCGAAGAAAAAGGATTAGACAACGAAGATGTTTGGAGAGAAATTATGCTAAATCACGGTTCTGTACAACACATGAAAGAATTGTCACAAACCGAAAAAGATGTGTTCAAAACCTTCAAAGAAATTTCTCCGATGGAGATTATTACACAAGCGGCACAACGCCAACAATACATAGACCAAGCACAATCTTTGAACTTAAACATCCCTGCTTCTTTGGCGATTAAAGATGTAAACAATCTGATGATAGAAGCTTGGAAAATGGGTGTGAAAACCTTGTATTACCAACGTTCTCAATCTGTTTCTAAAGAACTGATGGTGAATTTTGTAACTTGTAGTTCTTGCGAAGCATAGTTTGATTTACAAATTACAATTTTTGATTTACGATATGAAGCCGCAGAAAATTTTTTCTGCGGTTTTTTTATTCAGTAGAGTCGGGATTTATCCCGACTTTTTAATGGAAATACAATTTGGCTTTAGCCAAAAGTAAAATTTATAAAAAAAAGCAACGGATTGCTTCGTCTCTTCATTGCATTTCGCTCCTCGCAAAGACAAACATGCTGGTTAATTTTTGTGTTCTCTGTGAAAAAACTCTGTGCTCTCTGTGTTAAAAACTCCAAAATTCAGCAAGAATTTTTTATCTTTAAAATCTTAAATTTTTAAAAATGAAATTCGGACAAGTAGCAGACCCATCACAAATAGATTTTACGCTTCCTAAAGACCACCCTAAAACCAAAGAAATTTTAGCGAAATCTAAAGGAAAAGACTTTAACATCTACATCGGTTGTGCCAAATGGAACAAAACCGACCTAAAAGGTTTTTATCCAAAAGGTACAAAAGACGAACTTACGTATTACGCTACTCAATTCAATTCTATTGAGTTGAATGCTACTTTTTATAGCTTACCAAGTGTAGAACAAGTCCTTACTTGGAAAGAAAAAACACCCGAAAATTTTAAATTCTTCCCAAAAATTACCAATACCGTTTCGCATTTCAGAAGATTGATTAACGTGACAGATGTGGTAACAGATTACGCTACTTCGGTGCAAAATTTCGGGGATAAATTAGGGATGGTTTTCTTGCAATTACATGATAATTTTAAACCAAAAGATTTTGATAGAGTAGAAAAATTTGTAAAAGAATGGCCTAGAGAAATTCCATTGGCGATAGAAGTAAGAAGTGCAGAATGGTTTGAAGAAGAAAATTTTGAAAAATTCTCTCAATTGTTAGAAGAAAATAATATTGCAAACATCATTGTAGATACCGCTGGTAGAAGAGATATGTTGCACATGAGATTGACTTCTGATACTGCTTTTATACGATATGTAGGGGCTAATGCAGATAGTGATTATGCCAGATTAGATGATTGGTTAGAACGCATTAAACTTTGGAAAAAAGAAGGTTTGAAAAATCTGTATTTCTTTGTTCACCAAAATGTAGAATTGGCTTCGCCGTTGTTGTCAGCATATTTTATAGAGAAAGTGAATGCAGAGTTCGGGACAAAAATTCACATTCCTGTAATGGCTCAACCTAAAGCGTTGTTCTAATAGAAGTTAAGATGAAGAATAAGAAATCAATGACGTAAGAAAATAATCTTAAATTATAAGCTTTTTGCGAATTTATTCGCTTCTTTGCTCTCTTAAAACCATGTTGAAAGGATAAAAAATCTTTGCCTTTTAAAAAGAATTGAATGCATCAATCTTTCAATATAAAAAGCAATCTTCAAGTAAGATTGCTTTTTTTGATTTACGCCAGAAACTTAATTTCCTTATCCTTAAAATTATTTTTCTCCACCAGTTTATTCATGGTTTTCATCATCTTGTGACGAAGTTTTGCCATTTTTCTGATGTTTTTGTCTTCGCTGTAATCAAAAATATTATCCTTAAAGCTGAAGGTGTCTCCATCTTTAAATTCAATATTATTTTTTTTGAGTTCTCCTAAAAGCATTAGATTGGTCATGCTTTCTAGAAGTAAATGTTCAGATTTCCCTAATGATTTCAAGGATTTTAGCAATTGTTTTTTATATTTTTTCTTTCCCATAATTATTAATGTAAACTTATCGCAAATATCTGTATAATTTCTTATTTTTGAGCAAAATTTAAATCTAATATGAGTAAAGACATCATTTTTGAACTAATTGAAAGAGAAAGAGAAAGACAAACCAATGGTATAGAGCTGATTGCATCAGAAAATTTTGTTTCTGAAAATGTGATGAAAGCGATGGGAAGTGTCTTAACCAATAAATACGCAGAAGGCTACCCTGGTAGAAGATACTACGGAGGTTGCGAAGTGGTAGATGAGGTAGAAACTTTGGCAATTGAAAGAGCAAAACAACTTTTCGGGGTAGAATATGCCAATGTACAGCCACATTCTGGTTCTCAGGCTAATGCAGCGGTTTATTTGTCTGTTTTAAAACCAGGTGATACGGTAATGGGAATGGATTTATCTATGGGAGGACACCTTACACACGGTTCTCATGTTAATTTTTCTGGAATTAATTTCCGACCAGTTTTTTATGGCGTAGAAAAAGAAACAGGTTTGATAGATTACAACCAAATGCGTGAAGTAGCACATAGAGAAAAGCCTAAAATGATGATTGCAGGATTTTCTGCCTATTCTAGAGATTTAGATTATGCTAAATTTAGAGAAATTGCAGATGAAGTAGGAGCTACACTTTGGGCAGATATTGCGCATCCTGCTGGTTTGGTGGCAAAAGGATTGCTTAATTCTCCTTTTGAACATTGTCATGTGGTAACTACTACTACTCATAAAACTTTGAGAGGGCCTAGAGGAGGTATGATTATGATGGGCAAAGATTTCGAAAATACTTATGGGCATAAAACACCAAAAGGAGAAACCAAAATGATGAGTGCTGTATTAGATGGTGCGGTTTTCCCAGGAACTCAAGGTGGGCCACTAGAACACGTGATTGCAGCAAAAGCGGTGGCTTACGGTGAAGCTCTTGATCAGAAATTTGAGATTTATGCTAAACAAGTAATAGCCAATTCTAGAGCGTTAGCAAAAGCAATGATTGATAGAGGTTTTGATATTGTGAGTGGTGGTACAGACAATCACCTAATGCTAGTTGACCTTAGAAATAAAAATGTAAACGGTAAAGAAACCGAAAAAGCATTGGTAAAAGCAGATATTACTTGTAATAAAAATATGGTTCCTTATGATGATAAATCACCATTTATTACTTCAGGCATTAGATTAGGAACTGCTGCCATTACCACCAGAGGTTTGGTAGAAAAGGATATGGATACCGTAGCAGAACTAATTAATGATGTGGTGCTAAACATTAATAATGAAAATGTTTTGGAAGTTTCTAAGAAAAAAGTTCATGAATTAATGAACGGAAGAGCTTTATTTAATGCTTAATTTTTTTGGATAACACAATTTAAAGTAATTAATTTGTTAATTAATTGATTGACTGAAAACTTTTTAAGGGTAATAAATTAAAAAGTTTTCAGTTTTATAGTAGATACTTACTTAATAGACTATATAATATGATGAGAAAATTTTATGTAATACTTTCATTTTTATTCTCTGTATTTTTCTTTTCTCAAGAATTCAAATGGGGGATGACAGGCAACGTACACTCTTCGTCTATAGAAGGGATTCATGATTTTTCTAGAGGGAGAATTGCACCATCATTAGGTTTTTTTGCCGAGATTCCATTAGAGACATTTCAGAGAAGTATCTATTCACCGCTTAGGTATTATATTTTCCCCGTATTAGAATATAGTATGGAAGGAGAAAAAACCATCTTAGAACAAGGCAGACAATATTACCGAAACGATTTTGTAGCATTAGCATTATATGGTAAATTCCATTTTTATAGAGGTTTTTTTGAAAATTTTTACTTTATGGTGGGACCTAGAGCTGCCTCCCTTTTTTAGCTATTTCTGGTGGCTTAATCATTTTTTATTTAAAAAAAAAATAATAAATATATTCGCAAAATCTGATTTTAAAAATCGGATTTTTTTATTTTTGCTTCCATGCAAGAAAAAAAACTTTTTCCCTTTCAAGAAATCAAGCAAAAAATAGTAAACTACTGTGTTTATCAAGACAGATGCCATGCCGAGGTAGAGCAAAAGATGAGAGAGTTTTTACTTATCCCCGAAGCCAAAGAAGAAATTTTATTATACCTAATAAAAGAAAACTATCTAAACGAAGAAAGATTTACTAGAAGTTATGTAAGAGGGAAATTTTATATTAAAAAATGGGGTAGAAATAAAATAAAAGTCAATTTATTACAAAAAGGAATTTCGGAAAAACTAATCATAAAAGCTTATGACGAAATAGATGAAAAAGATTATTTAGTGGCAATTAAGACAATATTAGAAAAAATAACCCCCACTTTAAAAGGATTAAAAGAATATCAAAAAAAACAAAAAATTATAAAATATTTATTATCAAAAGGTTATGAGTATGATTTGATTGTTAACGAAATTTAAGAAAAAAGTGTTAAAAAAACTTAAATATATAGTTAAATAATTAAATTTGTTTTTAAGATTATATGTATAAAAATTATTTTAAAACGCTAATAGATAAAATATTGTCTTTACTTGGGATGGTTTTTCTATGCCCAGTATTTATTGTGATTACCTTTGCCCTATTAATTGATAATAAGGGAAAGGCTTTTTTTACGCAAGATAGACCTGGTAAAAATGGTAAAATTTTTAAAATAATTAAATTTAGAACCATGAATGATAAAAAAGACACATCAGGAAATTTATTATCTGATGCAGAAAGATTAACATTCTTGGGTAGCTACATAAGAAAAACCTCTCTTGATGAACTTCCTCAACTTTTTAATGTACTCATTGGTGATATGAGTCTAATAGGACCAAGACCATTATTGCCAGAATATTTATCATTATATACAGAAAGACAAACAATTAGGCATCATATAAAACCAGGTATTACTGGCTGGGCACAAATTAATGGTAGAAACGCCATTGAATGGAATAAGAAGCTTGAATTTGATGTGTGGTATGTAGAAAATCTCAGTTTTATTCTTGATTTACAAATAATGTTTTTAACTTTGAGAAAAGTGATAAATTTAGAAGGTATTAATACACCAGAGAGTGTAAAAAGCTTTATATATAAAGAAAATGAGTAGCATGGTTTTATACGGAGCTGGTGGACACGCCAAAGTGATATATGATATCATTCTTTCAAACAATTTGTTGTTAGAATATTTGGTTGATGATAATCCACCTTCTAGTTTTTTTCATCATTTAGAAGTTTTTATGCCTTCTGAAGATTTGTTGAAAGATAGAAAAATTATTATTGCGGTAGGCGACGCCATTGCAAGAGAAAAAATTGTAAACAAAGTGAGTGATATCTGCTCATTTGAAACCTTGATACATCATAGTTCATTTGTGTCTAGATTTTCAGAGTTAGGTGATGGAACGGTAGTAATGCCTTTAGTCTGTGTAAATGCTGAAGTAAAAATCGGTAAACATTGTATTATAAATACAGGCTGCGTTATAGAACACGAATGTGTAATAGAAGATTATGTACACCTCTCACCCAGTGTTACACTAGCAGGTAATATAACAATAAAAAAAGGAGCGCAAATAGGAATAGGAACTAGAATTATACCAGGTGTTACTATTGGTGAAAATGCCATCGTTGGAGTCGGAACTGTAGTAATTAAAGATATACCAGCTGGTGCTACAGTTGTAGGAAATCCTGGAAAAATTATTAAAATTAAAGATTAAAGATTAAAATTAAAGTGATAGATAAATCAAAAATTTGGCTTTCTTCACCTCACATGAGCGGAAATGAGATGAAATACGTTCAAGAAGCTTTTGATGGCAATTGGATTGCGCCTCTTGGTCCCAATGTAGATGGTTTTGAAAAAGACTTAGAACAGTTTTTGGGAGAAGGTACTCATGTTGCGGCCGTTAACACAGGTACTGCTGCGTTACATCTCGCTCTTGTAATGCTAGGGGTAGAAAAAGATGATTATGTAATTTGCCAATCTCTTACTTTTTCTGCTTCAGCCAATCCGATTATTTATTTAGGAGGCATTCCCATTTTTGTGGATAGTGAACCAGATACATGGAACATCTGTCCCAATGCTTTAGAAGATGCTGTAAAATCTTGTATCAAAAAAGGTAAAAAACCAAAGGCAATTATAACAGTATGTTTATACGGAATGCCATATAAAGTAGATGAAATAAGAGAGATTTCAGATAAATATGGAATACCAATTTTAGAAGATAGTGCCGAAGCTTTAGGAAGTACTTATAAAGGTCAAAAATGTGGAACTTTTGGTGATATTTCGGTTTTAAGTTTTAACGGAAATAAAATCATTACCACCTCAGGTGGAGGAGCTTTAGTTTTGAAAGATGAAATCTACAAAAAAAAAGCAGTATTTTTATCTACACAAGCTAAAGATGATGCTCCTCATTATCAGCATTCTATCGTTGGATATAATTACAGACTTAGTAACGTATGTGCAGGAATAGGGCGCGGACAGATGGAAGTTATTAATGATAGGGTAGCACTTAGGAGAAAAAATCATGAGTTTTATAAAGAAATTTTCACTAGTTTTGTAGGCGTTAATTTTTTTAGTGAACCAAGTTTAGATTTTTTTTCAAATCACTGGTTAAATGCGGTAATTATAGATCCGAATAAAACCAACGGTTTTAGAAGTGAGGATTTAAGATATGAATTTCAAAAGGAAAATATTGAATCTAGACCTTTGTGGAAGCCAATGCATATGCAACCACTTTTTAATAAAGCTGAATATTTTGGTGCAATTATTGCTGAGAAATTATTCAAATTTGGTCTATGCCTTCCTTCAGGATCTAATATGTCAAATAAAGATAGAGAAAGAATTAGCGAAGTAATATATAAGGTATTTAAAGCAAAATAAACTAATAATAAATTACCTATGTTTTTAGGAATTAAAGGTACCAAAATAACTAACGGTGATAATTATCTTAAAATTACCAGTCTTAGATATCTTCCTAGGTGGATGGTGTTTTTAATAGATATAGTTATTTTAATGTTATCATTATTGATTTCTTATGTAACTCTTCAGAGGTTAATAGAATTGCCTGTTTTTTATCCCGCCATTTATACGTTTCCTCTTATAATAGGGGTCAATATTATTTTTATGTTATTTTTAAAGACCTATTCTGGTATTATAAGGCATTCTTCTTTTATTGATTTGCAAAAAATATTTTGGTCTTCTTTTTTAACAGCATTTATTCTGTTAGCTGTAAAATATCTTTTTATTTATACTACTCATATTAAATTATACTATTCTCCTCTTATTTTATTGTATTTTGTAATTTCTTTTACATTGTTACTTGTTTTTAGAATTGCTGTAAAGCAAACTTTTCATTTCTTGAAACATCTTAAAAGAACTACAGAGAAAAAAAGGCTACTTGTATTAGGGATTTCTAATCATTCTGTAGCTATTGCAGGAGCAATTCTTGATAATGAAAAATTACCATACGAAATGGCAGGTTTTCTTACCAAAAGAAATGACTCAAAGCATGCTAAGTTACTAGGAAAAAGGATTATTACCCAAGATTTATTAATAAAAAAAACGAAAGAACAGCTCGGTATAGAAGGTGTCCTTCTTATTAGAGAGCTATTAGCAAAAGAGGAATTGGATGAATGGGTGAATATTCTTTTAGAAAAAGATATAGAAATATTTCAGGCGCCTATTGTAGAGGAATTTAGTAACAATAGAATTGAAGCAAATATCCGAAATTTACAGATTGACGACTTACTCAACAGAAAACCAATTAAAATTCAGAATGACGAAATCATGAAACGACATTTTGAAAAAGCAATACTAGTGACAGGTGGTGCAGGTTCTATCGGAAGTGAAATCGTAAGACAGGTAGCACAGTTTAAACCTTCATTAATTGTAGTTCTAGATCAGGCTGAAACACCCTTGTATGAAATTGAAATTGAGATGAAAGAAAAGTTTCCAGATATCAATTTCAAATATGTACTTGCAGATGTATCAAACAATTTGAGATTAGAACCCATTTTTGAGAAATTTAAGTTTTCTATGGTGTACCATGCAGCAGCATATAAGCACGTTCCTATGGTAGAGCACAACCCTCAAGAAGCTATTTTGGTAAACGTGTTAGGTAGTAAAAATTTGGCACTTCTTGCGTCTAAATATAAGGTGAATAGATTTGTAATGATTTCTACAGATAAAGCAGTAAATCCAACTAATGTAATGGGGGCTTCTAAAAGAGTTGCAGAGTTGTTTGTACAATCTTTACAAAATACAGAAGGTAATATCACAAAATTTATTACTACTAGATTTGGTAATGTTTTAGGGTCTAATGGTTCGGTAATTCCACATTTCAAAAAACAAATACAAAATGGTGGGCCAGTTACCATTACACATCCAGAGATTGTAAGGTATTTTATGACCATTCCTGAGGCTTGTGAATTAGTTTTGCAAGCAGGAACTATGGGTAAAGGTGGTGAAATTTTTGTCTTTGATATGGGCGAGCCTATTAAAATATTAGATTTAGCAAAAAAAATGATTAAATTATCAGGATTAGAGGTAGATAAAGATATAAAAATAACCTTTACAGGATTAAGACCTGGAGAAAAACTATATGAAGAACTTTTAAGCGATGATACTAAAACGCTGCCCACTCCTAATAAAAAAATTATGGTTTCTAAAGACCCTTGTGTAGATTACAAAGAAATAGATTCTATGACGAAAAAAATAGTAAAAGCAGCCCTTAGGATGGATAAAATAGAAGTGGTGAGCAATTTAAAAATGATAGTGCCAGAATTTATAAGCAATAATTCTATTTTTGAAAAATTGGACAAATAATTCCAAATAATAACGTATTTTTGAAACTTAATTTTATAAATTACTAAATGAAAAAAAATCTTTATATATATATATTAGATCGGA
>ERZ650305.140-NODE-140-length-25428-cov-9.984314_pt1 | contig 25428 bp, 21 predicted proteins | sample MGYA00376241_ERZ650305 | MGnify/ENA primary metagenome ERZ650305 (study PRJEB26733, sample SAMN07839276) | wastewater metagenome | biome: urban; feature: artificial channel; material: waste water | place: USA: North Carolina | collected 2016-02-25 ... | reverse complement strand
CCGGGGTTTTGCCGTGGTGGCCGACGAAGTGCGCAAGCTGGCCGAGCGCTCCAGCGCCTCGGCGCAGGAAGTGGCCAACATCATCCAGGGCCTGGGGGTGCGCGTGCGCGAAGTCACCGGCTCAATGCAGAACGTGGTGGAGCAGGTGGCGGATGGACGTCAGGTGGCCAACCGGACGGTGGAAGTGATCGAAGGCATGGTGCAGGAAATCAGCGTGGCGGCCGAAGGCAGCCGCGCCATCGGCGAGGGCAGCCAGACCCAGGTGGCCGAACTGGGCCGCTTGCAACACACGCTGGAAGCACTGTTCGCCACCCTGCACGAAAGCGGCTCGAAAGTCACCGCCACCGCCGCCATCGGCGAAACGATTTTTGAGGTGAGCGAGCGGCTCAACCAGACCATGGGCGGCTTTAACTTCCGCCGGGAACTGCAAACCAGCCGCACCACAGAAGAAAAACGCCGCTTCCCGCGTGCGGAAAACAGCCTGCGCGTGCATGTGGTGCACGAAGAGCGCGCCTTTGAGGGCATCTCGCTGGACATCAGTTTGTCCGGCCTGCGCCTGAGCCTCGGGCAGGATCAGATTTTACCCTCGCAAGCGCTGCTGGGCCTGAAGCTGTACATGCCGCGCAGCAGCCTGGAAGAATTCCGCAACCAGCAGCCCATCAGCCTGAGCGGCCGGGTGATGTGGTTGCGCAAGGATGGCGAGCACACACTGTATGGCATTCAGTTTGAAAATCTGAATGAAGCCAGCCGCCAGGCGCTGCGCCAGGCGGTGACGTATTTCAACAAAGCACCGGAATACCAATAACACGCCTGATCCACCGTGCGCCCTCAAGCGCACGGCTTACCATGTGAGCGTCGCTCACCAAACTCAGCACAGCGGACCTGGCCAGGCACGCGCGGGTTACAACGCCAGGGAGTGTGTGGGCGGCGCTTACAGCAGGATGGCGGCCAGCACGCGGCGGTCTTCGCTGAGCAGCACGTTATAAGTGCGGCAGGCGGCGCCGGTGTCCATCACTTCCACGCCGATGCCGGCATTGGTCAGCGCGGCGGTCAGCCGGGGATGCGGAAAACGCAGCCGCGCGCCAGCGCCAAACACCACCACTTCCGGGGTGTATTCCAGCAGGGCGGCAAAATCCTCGGCGCTCAGGCCGTCAAAGCCGGCGCGGCCCCAGGGGGCCACGTGCTCGGGGGTGATCAACACATTTTCGGTGTAGCGGGTCTGGTTCACGTCCAGATAGCCGTCGCCATACTGGGTGACCAGGTTCAGCGGGCTGGTGTGCAGGTGCAGTTTCATGCGTTCAGAGTCCTTGAGTGGCCGATGTGCGCACTGTCCCGGCGCGCGTCTGGCGCAATGTGACAGAATGGTGCGCGGATTCGTGCGTTGCACAACGCTTTTGCGGTAGGATTATAAGTTCCACTTTGACTCGCGCGTAAGCCGCCGCTCGCAGAATGCGCCGGCCGCGCGCACCACTCAGGAGCGTGATCGTGACTGCCCGCCGCGCCAATGCAGCCAAAGCCCCGCGCGGCCAGCGTAGCCCGCGGGCGCGTGTGTTGCCAGAACCCAAGCCGGATTTCACCCCTATGCAACCTATTCGCAAATCGAAAAAGCTCGACAACGTCTGCTACGACATTCGTGGCCCGGTGCTGGCTCGCGCCAAGCAAATGGAAGAAGACGGCCAGAAAATCATCAAGCTGAATATCGGCAATCTGGCGGCGTTCGGTTTTGACGCCCCGGAAGAAATCCAGCAGGACATGATCCGCAACCTGCCCAATTCGGCCGGGTATTCTGATTCCAAGGGCATTTTCGCCGCCCGTAAGGCGATCATGCATTACACCCAGGAAAAAAAGATCAAGGGTGTGACGCTGGAAGACATTTACGTCGGCAATGGCGTGTCCGAGCTGATTGTGATGGCGATGAACGCCCTGTTGGACGCCGGCGACGAAGTGCTGGTGCCAGCGCCGGATTATCCGCTGTGGACCGCAGCCGTCAGCCTGTCCGGCGGCACGCCGATTCATTACCTGTGTGACGAGGCCAACGACTGGCTGCCTGATCTGGACGATATGCGCGCCAAGATCACCCCCAACACCAAGGCCATCGTCATCATCAACCCGAACAACCCGACCGGCGCGCTGTACCCGGACGCCACGCTGCAGGCGATTGTCGCCATGGCGCGCGAACACGGGCTGATTGTCTGTGCCGATGAAGTGTACGACAAGGTGCTGTACGACGACGCCGTGCACACCTCGATTGCCTCGCTGTCGGAAGACGTGCTGACGCTGACCTTCAACGGCCTGTCGAAAAACTACCGCTCCTGCGGCTACCGCGCTGGCTGGCTGGTGGTGTCTGGCGACAAGCGCCGCGCCACCGATTACATCGAAGGCCTGAACATGCTGGCCTCGATGCGCCTGTGCGCCAATGTGCCCGGCCAATGGGCCATCCAGACCGCGCTGGGCGGCTATCAAAGCATCGACGACCTGGTGGCCGAAGGCGGGCGCATGCGCCGCCAGCGCGACCTGGCGCATGAGCTGATCAGCGCCATTCCGGGGGTCAGCTGCGTCAAGCCCAAGGCCACGCTGTATATGTTCCCGCGCCTGGACCCGGCGGTATACCCGATTACCGACGATCAAGAATTCATCAGCGAACTGTTGCAGGAAGAAAAAGTCCTGCTGGTGCAGGGCACGGGCTTTAACTGGCCGCACCCGGACCATTTCCGCCTGGTGTTCCTGCCGCACGAAGATGACCTGCGCGAGGCCATTGGCCGCGTGGCGCGTTTTCTGGAGGGTTATCGCCGCCGCCATGGTACGGCATAATCCACGCCAAGCCTGAATCGGCCGGCTGACCCCGGCCTGACCGTCACTCAACCAAAAAAACTGTGGGAAACAAGCAAGCATGAAACCGATCAATGTAGGCCTGCTGGGCGTGGGGACTGTGGGTGGCGGCACCGCCACCGTATTAAAGCGCAACGCAGCGGAAATCAGCCGTCGCGCCGGCCGTGACATTGTCCTGAAAATGGCCGCCAACCTGGATCTGGACGCCGCCCGCGCCATCGTCGGCGACGGCGTGGACGTGGTGGCCGACGGCTTTGCCGTGGCCCGCCACCCGGACATCGACATTGTGGTCGAACTGATCGGCGGCACCGGCATCGCCAAAGAACTGGTGCTGGCCGCCATCGACAGCGGCAAGCATGTGGTCACCGCCAACAAAAAACTGCTGGCCGAACACGGCAACGAAATCTTTGCCCGCGCCCAGGAAAAAGGCGTGACCGTGGCGTTTGAAGCCGCCGTGGCCGGCGGCATCCCCATCATCAAGGCGCTGCGCGAAGGCCTGTCGGCCAACCACATCGAATGGATTGCCGGCATCATCAACGGCACCTCCAACTTCATCCTGACCGAAATGCGCGACAAGGGCTCGGCCTTTGCCGACGTGCTGGCCGAAGCCCAACGCCTGGGCTACGCCGAAGCCGACCCGACCTTTGACATCGAAGGCCACGACGCCGCGCACAAGCTGACCATCATGGCCGCGCTGGCCTATGGCATCCCGATGCAGTTCGACAAGGCCTATCTGGAAGGCATCAGCAAGCTGACCGCCCGCGACATCCGCTACGCCGAAGAGCTGGGCTATCGCATCAAGCTCTTGGGCATCACCCGCCGCACCGACAAGGGCGTCGAGCTGCGCGTGCACCCGACGCTGATCCCGGAAAAGCGCCTGATCGCCAATGTGGACGGCGTGATGAACGCGGTGATGGTCAAGGGCGACGCCGTGGGCGCCACCATGTACTACGGCGCCGGCGCCGGCAGCCTGCCCACCGCTTCCGCCGTGGTGGCCGATATTGTTGACGTCACCCGCCTGGCCACCGCCGACCCGGAACACCGCGTGCCGCACCTGGCCTTCCAGCCGGACCGCCTGGCCGATCTGGCCATTCTGCCGATCAGCGAAGTGGAAAGCTCCTACTACCTGCGCGTGAATGTCATCGACCGCGCTGGCGTGCTGGCCGAGCTCACCCGCATCCTGGCCAGCGAAGGCATCTCGATCGAGGCGCTGATCCAGAAGGGCAGCGAGCGCGAAGCCGAAGCCGAAATCGTGCTGCTGACCCACCGCGTGGTGGAAAAGCACGTCAACGCCGCCATCGCCCAGATCGAGGCGCTGGACAGCGTCACCGGCAGCGTCACCAAGCTGCGCATGGAAGCCCTCAACGGCTGATCCCCGTCCCGTCGCCCCGCGCCCCGGCGCGGGGCGTTTGCCGTTCTGACACGCGCAATTGCGCCAAGCGACCGAACATGAAATACATCAGCACCCGCGGCGGCATGGCCCCCGCCACCTTCTCTGACATCCTGCTGGCCGGCCTGGCCCCCGACGGCGGCCTGGCCATGTGCGAAAGCTACCCGCAGCTGAGCCGCGCCGAGCTCGACGCCATGCGCGCCATGAGCTACCCGGAACTGGCCTTTGACCTGATCCGCCGCTTTGCCGACGACATCCCGGCCGCCGACCTGAAAGCCATCGTCGATAAAACCTACACCCGCGCCACCTACGGCACGGATGAAATCACCCCGCTCAAGCGCCTGGAAGACGGCCTGTATATCCAAGAGCTGTCCAACGGCCCGACCCTGGCCTTCAAAGACATGGCCATGCAGTTGCTGGGCAATCTGTTTGAATACACCCTGGCCAAGCAGGGCGAAACCCTGAACATCCTCGGCGCCACCTCCGGCGACACCGGCTCGGCCGCCGAATACGCCATGCGCGGCAAGCAGGGCGTGCGCGTGTTCATGCTCTCCCCGCACGAAAAAATGAGCCCGTTCCAGACCGCGCAGATGTTCAGCCTGCAAGACCCGAACATCTTCAACCTGGCGGTGCGCGGCGTGTTTGACGACTGTCAGGACATCGTCAAGGCCGTGTCCAACGACCACGCCTTCAAGGCCAAGTACAAAATCGGCACGGTGAACTCCATCAACTGGGCGCGTGTGGTGGCCCAGGTGGTGTACTACTTCAAGGGCTATTTTGCCGCCACGCAAAGCAATGACCAGCAAGTCAGCTTCAGCGTGCCGTCCGGCAACTTTGGCAATGTCTGCGCCGGCCACATCGCCCGCATGATGGGCCTGCCGATTCGCAAGCTGATTGTCGCCACCAACGAAAACGACGTGCTCGACGAGTTTTTCCGCACCGGCCGCTACAAGGTGCGCGGCTCGGCCAACACCTGGCAAACCTCCAGCCCGTCGATGGACATCTCCAAGGCCTCCAACTTCGAGCGCTTTATTTTCGATCTGGTCGGCCGCGACGCCGAACAGGTGCGCGCGCTGTGGCAAGCGGTGGACAGCACCGGCGAGTTTGACCTCTCCGCCAGCCCGCTGTTCGCCAAGATCAGCGCCGAATACGGCTTTGCCTCCGGCAAGAGCACCCACGCCGACCGCCTGGCCACCATCCGCCACACCTTCGAGCAATACGGCGTGATCATCGACACCCACACCGCCGACGGCCTGAAAGTGGGCCTGGAACAGCGCGAAGCCGGCGTGCCGCTGATCTGCCTGGAAACCGCCCTGCCGGCCAAGTTCGAAGCCACCATCCGCGAAGCGCTGGACCGCGACCCGCCGCGCCCGGCGGGGTTGGAAAATATCGAAGCGCTGCCGCAGCGCTTTGAGGTGATGGATGCGGATGCCGAGCAAATCAAGGCGTTTATTGCGGCGCATGTGTAAGACCTGAGCCAGCGTCAGGCCACTGCGTGGCCGCGTGGTCAAAATATGCCCCGGTCTGATTGGCTCAGACCGGGGCGTATTGTTTGCGGGTCAGCTCGCCTCATTGGCCGGCAGAAGCGGCAACAATCAGCCGGTCCCCAGGACGGCATCTTGCCCGACGCACCAGACGGCAGATTTGGCCAAAAAATCAGCCGGCAGCGGGCTGAGCATGCGCGAAACCTCAGCCGCCATTGCGGACAGGCAGCACGCCTGCGCGGGTTTGCGCATTGCCCGAACGGGCGGCAGCTCCGCCATCAGCTGGCGCGGCGGGCTGCGCCTGCTCGACGGGCGCGGCGGACGGCGTGCTTTCAGCCGGGGCGGTTTCAGCCGGCGCGGTGTCTGGTTTGGGTGATACCGGGCGCTGCGGGTTGTGCGCCGGGGCAGACTGCTCACAGGTGACGCACACCGGCTTGCCTTCGCGCGCCTGCACGGCGGTCAGCAGACGCTTTTCATCCAGCGGGCGGCCGGTTTCGCTGGACCAGCGGCTGGCCAGATCTTTTACCTGGGCAGAGAGCTTGGCCGGGGCAGCGGCTTGCTTGTAGTGGTCGGCAAACGCCGTCACCCACAGATTGCCGTTTTCGTCGTTGTTCAGCAGCACCGGCTGGTAGGTCACGGTCACCGGCACGCCTTTTTCCATCAGTGCTGCCAGCTTGAGCGCATCCGGGCTGCGCAGGCGCACGCAGCCATGGCTGCGAAAGCCCGGCACGCTGGATGGCACATTGGTGCCGTGCATGCCCAGGCCCAGCGCGGGGTCACCAAAGCGGATGAACACCGGCCCCAGCGGATTGCCCGGCCCCGGCGGCACGGCGGTTTCTACATTTTTGCCGGACTGGCGCATTTCTGCCTGAATCGACGCCGGCACAAACCAGGTGGGATTACGCCGTATGTCGGTGACTTTATATTCACCCAGCGGGGTTTTGGTCAGCGATTTACCGACAGCAATCGGGAACACATGGGTGAGTTTGCCGTTTTCCAGCACAAACAAGCGGGTTTGCGGCACATTGATAATCACCTGCCGCCCGCTGACCGTCTGAGTGGGCATCGGCAAGGGGTCGAAGGCGCCGGCAAACGCGACGCCAGACAGCAAGCAGTACGACGAAAGCAGAATGGTGGATTTACGCATGACAAGCCAGTCTCGGGGAGAATGCCCGTAGTGTATCAGTCATATTCGTGCTTGCTGTAGTCCGCGCTTGGTCATGACGGGAATTTTTTACCGGAAACCAGGTCGAAAAAGGTTGGCAACTGACTCTGCCGCAGCGGTGTTGCGCGGATTTTCTTTTCTTGAATACGAGGTCGCCATGCTGATTCCTCCCTCCCTGCGCCGCGCTGCCATCGAACTTTACGACGCCTACACCCACACGCCGCTACCCCGGCGTGAATTCCTGCGCCGGCTGGGCGTGCTGGCTGGTGGCACAGTGGCCACCAGCAGCCTGCTGGCCCTGCTGGAAAACCACTATGCCCACGCCGACACCGTGCCAGTGGACGATGCCCGTCTACAGCATGCCGATATCCGCTTTGCCCAACTGGACGGCCAGCCGCTGCATGGCTACCTGAGCCAGCCCGCCAGTAGCGGGCCACGGCCGGGCGTGGTGCTGATTCACGAAAACCGTGGGCTGAATCCGCATATCCGCGACGTGGCGCGCCGACTGGCCTTGGCCGGGTTTACCGTCCTGGCGCCGGATTATCTGTCCACCCAGGGCGGCACCCCCAGCGATGAAGACCGTGCCCGCCAGGCCTTTGCGGAGATGGATCCGGTGCTGGCCCGGCGCATTTCACTGGCCGCGCTGGCCGCCCTGCGTGAACGCGGCGCCACCAAAGTGGGCGCACTGGGCTTTTGCTGGGGCGGTGGCCAGGTAGGCCAGCTGGCGATACACGCGGCCGACTTGCAGGCCGCGGTGGTGTACTACGGCCCGCCACCGGCCAGCGATGAGGTGGCCGCCATTCGGGCGCCACTGCTGTTGCACTACGCCGGGCTGGACACCCGTATCAACGCCATGCTGCCGGCCTTCGAGACGGCCTTGCGCGCAGCGGGGGTCCGCCATCAGCTGTATCGCTACGCAAACGTGGATCATGCCTTCAACAATGACACCAACCCGGCGCGCTTCAATGCCGAAGCTGCCGCACTGGCCTGGTCGCGGAGTATGGCCTTTCTGCATGCGCAACTGGGCTAGGCCCGCATGCCATCCTGCGCCCGGGCGGGCTGGATTTTTCTGAAAACAGCCGGGTTTTTTGCGAGAATAGCGGTCTTTGCCCACTGGTAGCAGACCCGAGCATGACACACCCGCAGCCGATCGCCCGTATTGAATCCCTCGACTTTGAAGGCCGTGGCGTAGCCCACGTCGATGGCAAAACCCTGTTCATCGACGGCGGCCTGCCGTATGAGACGGTGCGCTACAGCAGCTACCGCAAAAAACCCAGCTACGAAAACGCCGACGCGGTGCAAGTGCTCAACGCCAGCTTTATGCGCACCACGCCGCGCTGCCCGCATTTTGGCGTGTGCGGCGGCTGTTCGATGCAGCATGTGGAATTCTCCGCCCAGGTGGCCAATAAGCAGCGCGTGCTGGAAGACAATCTGGCCCATATTGGCCGGGTGACGCCCGAAGTCATCCTGCCGCCGATTTACGGCCCCACCTGGGGCTATCGCCACCGCGCCCGCCTGTCGGCGCGCCATGTGCCGAAAAAAGGCGGCGTACTGGTCGGCTTTCATGAAAAGCGCTCCACCTATATCGCCGACATGCGCGAATGCCACATTCTGCCCGAGCGCATTTCCGCCTTGTTGATGCCGCTGCGCGAGCTGATCGGGCAATGGTCGATTGTCGCGCGCATGCCGCAGGTCGAGCTGGCGGTGGGCGACGCGGTGGATGTGCTGGTGTTCCGCATCATGGACCCGCTGACCGCCGCCGACGAGGCCTTGTTGCGCCAGTTTATCGACGCCCACGCCACGCCGCAGCGCCCGCTGCAAGCCTGGCTGCAACCCAAGGGCCCGGAAACCTGTTATCCGTTCTACCCGCTGGACGCGCCGACGCTGACTTATTCGCTGCCGGATTTCCGCGTGGTGATGCCCTATCGCCCGACCGAATTCACCCAGGTCAACCCCGGCATCAACCGGGTGATGGTGGCGCGCGCCATGCGCTTGCTGGATGCGCAGCCGGGCGAGCGCATTGCCGATATGTTCTGCGGCATTGGCAACTTCACCCTGCCGATTGCCCGCAGCGGCGCCACCGTGCTGGGCATGGAGGGCAGCCAGTCGCTGGTGGAGCGCGCCATCGACAACGCCCGCCACAACGGCCTGGAGGATCAGGTCAGCTATCGGGTGGCCAATCTGTTTGAAGTCACCCCGGAATCGTTTGCCGCGCTGGGCCAGTTTGACAAAATGCTGATCGACCCGCCGCGCGACGGCGCCATTGCCCTGTGCAAGGCGCTGGACGAAGACACCGCGCCGGCGCGGCTGGTGTATGTGTCGTGCAACCCGGCCACCCTGGCGCGCGACGCCGGCGTGCTGGTCAACACCAAGGGCTACACCCTGCGCGCCGCCGGCATCATCAATATGTTCCCGCACACCGGCCACGTAGAAAGCATCGCCCTGTTTGAAAAAACCGGCCCGTGCGTCAGCCGCGCCGAGCTGGAGGCGCAAGAGGCGGCCGAAGCCGCCGCCCGCGAAGCCGCCAAGGCGGCGGCCAAAGTGGCGCGCGCCGCCAAAGAAGCCGCCGAGGCCGAAGCGCGCGCCGCCCGTGCCGCCGACAAGGAAGCCCGCCGTCAGGCCTGGGCAGCCAAACGCGAAGCCGAAGGCTGGCACGAAGCGTCCGACGACGACACACAGGGGAAGGAATAAGCCAAGGCGCGCCAGCCTGATATTGGCATGGCGCTTGCTTAGAGAAACGGGATGCCGCTCTCGGCATCCTCCACTCGACTCGGAAGCGTGAGCTTTGGCCGCCAGCCTGGCAACAGGCTGGCGTTTTTTATGCGACAGGCCGATCAGGCAGCGCTTTGCATGCTGGGCAAAACACAGTACGGGTGTCGCAACACGCCAAGAGGGTTTTGTGCGCAGCGCTTATTCGCGCCCAGGGCGTGCCGGTGTACCCTCGGACAAGGTCAGCACCTCGCAGCCGGTTTCCGTCACCAGCAGGGTGTGCTCCCACTGCGCCGACAGGCTGCGGTCCTTGGTGACCACCGTCCAGCCGTCGTTGAGGATTTTCAGGTGACGCTTGCCGGCGTTGATCATCGGTTCGATGGTGAAAATCATGCCCGGCTGCAGCTCGACGCCGGTGCCGGCGCGGCCGTAATGCAGCACTTGCGGCTCTTCATGAAACCCCCGGCCAATGCCGTGGCCGCAGAATTCCTGCACCACGCTGTAGCCGCAGGCTTCGGCATATTTCTGGATGGCAGCGCCAATATCGCCCAAGTGGGCGCCAGGCTTGACCTGATCAATGCCAATCCACAGGCATTCGTGGGTGACGCGCACCAGGCGCTTGGCCTGCGGCGTGGCCTCGCCCACCAAAAAGGTGCGGCTGGTGTCGCCGTGATAGCCGTCCTTGATCACGGTGATGTCCAGATTGACGATATCGCCCTTTTTCAGCGCTTTATCGTTGGGCACGCCGTGGCAGATCACCTGATTGACCGAGGTACAGATGGATTTGGGATACGGCGCATGGCCTTCTGGCGCATAGTTCAGCGGCGCCGGGATGCAGCCTTGCTGATTGACCATATAGTCATGGCACAGGCGGTCGAGCTCTTCGGTGGTGACGCCGGGCTGCACATAGGGGGTGATGTAGTCCAGCACTTCGCTGGCCAGCCGGCCGGCCACGCGCATTTTGGCGATGTCTTCGGCGTTCTTGATGATGATAGGCATTGAAAACGGATACGAAAGCAAAATAATCCATCATCTTAGCAAAAAAAACAGGCCCCGGTGGGGGCCTGTCTGGCTGGCGTGTTGCGTCCGGCATGGCGCGCTCACGCGCGCCTGTGCATCAGAACTTGTGGCTCAGGCCGATACCGAAGGCAGTCGGGTTGGAGCCGGCAGCCACACCGGTGATGCCGTTGCTGTCAAAGTTGATCTTGGCGGCGTTCTTGTTGTCGATGCGGGTGTAGAAAGCATAAGCCTGAGTGCGCTTGGACAGATCATAGGTGCCCGACAGCGACCATTGGTTGGCTTTGTAATCCGCGTCAGAAATGCTGCCGCTGCCAGCGCCCTTGCGCTTGCCCAGGCTCACATAAGCCAGGCCCAGGCCAAAGTTGCCAAACTTCTGGGTGGCGGACACCGACCAGGCGGATTGCTTTTGGTCAGCGCCGACGATGCGGTCCTGGTTTTCGTATTCATAGCCCAGGCCCAGTTCGGTATCGGCAAACTTATAGCGGGCCACGGCCTTCCAGAAATCCTGATGATCCGTGGTCTTGCTGGCGCCGGCCACTGCGCCGGTATCGTCACGACGCTCAAAAGCGCCACCCAGCAGCAGGCCGTCGGCGTTGTATTGTGCCGCCAGCGCCCAGGCTTGGGCATTGGTGCGCTCGCTATTGGCCAGCACGGCGCGAGTTTCATCGGTACCGTAAGAAGCGCCAAAGCTGAAGCCGCTGAAATTCGGGCTGCGGTATTGCACGCTGTTCTTCATGCGCTGCTGACCACGGCCGATGATGCCATTGGCGCCGGTAAAGTCGGCCACGCCATCTTCCAGCGGAATCAGATACTTGACCATCTTGTAAGCGCTGTCGTAGTTGCCCAGCATCACCTGGCCAAAGCTGCCATCCAGGCCAACAAAGGTATTGCGGGTAGCCCAGTTGCCCTTGCGGGTGCCGCCATCGTCGATGGAGACTTCTTGCTCAACCTGCCAAATGGCCTTCAGGCCATTGCCCAGATCTTCATTGCCTTTGAAACCGATCTTGGAGGTGTTGCTGCTGACGCGGGAGGTGGATTTGACGTCATTGGCGGAATTGGCCGCGCCAGTGGCTTTGACCGATTCCAGCGAGTTATTCAGGGTGCCGTAAATGGTCACGTCAGCCAGGGCCAGCGGGGAAGCACACGCTGCGCTCAGCGCAACGACAAGCATTTTGCGGTTCATGGGGGTACGCTCCAGGGGAAAAAACGCAGAGGTGTTGCAAGCAACACAGGACAGCCGCGAGTTTACGGAGCGTAGATGACGAGGGTGTGGTGAAAATGTTACGGTGAAAGCGCAGCTTGCTGCGCAATCGGCCTGATGTTGTCGTCTGCACGCAACAACAGACCAGAAACACGCCAACAGCGCGCCTGGCCAGGTGTGGGGGTGTGACACGGCAAAGCCACGCCACCCCCCCAGGTGCCTCTTGGCGCGGCTAAAAAACCCCAGCGCAGCGAGCTTGGCTAAGGGCACGACCGCAGACAGTACAACAAGCACGATAAGGTCAGGCAACAACGCCAGGAGGGTTGTGTGAGCTGCTCTTATGCTGCCGGCACTTGCTGGGTCAACTCCTCAGGCAAGCAGCCAATCGGCGGGCCCAGCTCGCCGCTGGCGTCTTCAAAGCGCACCAGATAAATCATCTGGCTTTCGTCTTCTTCGGCGTAGCCAGACTGCACCACCACGCCGCGCGCGCCAGCCGGCGCCAGAATGGCGTCTTCGTCAGCGCCGGGCATGCCGCCATCGTTGAACAGATCTTCGGCGCAATACACCATTTCGCCGACTTCATAAGGGATCACAGGCAGCGGGGGCAACATGGCATCAGCTCCAGACATCGGGCGGCGCCAACAGACGCTCAACCGGTTGATCAAACATCAGGTGTTCATCAATGATCACGCCAACGTCTTCAGGTTTGACGCCGGTGTACATCACGCCTTCCGGGTAGACAATCACCGTTGGCCCCAGATGACAGGGCCCCAGACAGCCGGTGTTGGTCAGCAGGAAGTTGGCCCACAGATTGCGTTGCTGGAATTCATTGGAAAACGCCTGAAACACATCATTGCAGCCACGGGCCTGACAGGAGCCGCGCGGGTGGCCGGGTGGGCGGCCCTGAACGCAGACCAGAACATGTTTTTTGGGCTTGGGCATGATGGGGTTCCTGTTGGACAGAGGGGATATGTCTGTCACAGCAAGGGAGATGCCAGCCATAAGCTTTTGTTTTTACAACAAGCCATACAAGGCCTGTCAGAAACCCCACAATCTGGCGCGCAAAAAAACGGAGCCCCGAAGGGCTCCGTTTTTTCTGAATTCAGCTGCGCCACCAGGGCGCGGATGAATTAGAAGGCGTGGCGGATGCCAACACCGATGGCTTGCGGATCAGCACCAGCGGCGGACAGGGTGCCGTTCAGCGGGTTGATACCGAAGTTGCGGTTAGCCGACTTGTTGTTGCTCAGCTTGGTTGCGTAAGCTTGCACTTGGGTGCGCTTGGACAGGTCGTAGGTAGCAGCCAGAACCCATTGCTTGGCCTTGCCGTCGCCTTCAGCACCGTTCTTTTCCTTGCCCAGCCAGGTGTAGGAAGCGCCCACGCCCCATGCGCCCAGCTGTTGCTTGACGGCCAGGGTGAAGCCATCTTGCTTCTTGGCGGACTTGGCGAATTGGTCCACTTCGCTGTGCTCGTAGCCGGCAGCCAGGGTGGTGGCGGAAGCGAAGGTGTAAGCGCCAACCAGCTTGAAGTAGTCGGTGTCCAGACCGGTGGAGGTAGCCACGCTGTCGTTGCGGTGTTCGTAGCCAGCACCCACAGCCAGGCCGCCGTTCACGTACTTGCCGCCGAAGGACAGCGAGTAGGCGTTAGCGCGGTTGCCGCCCACGGTAGCGCGGGTTTCGTCAGCACCGTAGGACACGCCGGCGCTGAAGCCGTTCACCACCGGGCTGTAGTATTGCACGGTGTTGCTCACGCGCTGGTCGCCACGGCAGAAGATGGCTTGGCTGTTGCAGGTATCAGCCGAGGTGTCGGCCAGGATGTTGGTGCCCAGACCGATGGTCATGGTCTTGTAGGCGCTGTCATGCTTGCCCAGCAGCACGCGGCCGAAGGAGCCTTCCAGGCCCACGTAGCTGTTGCGGTTGGCCCAGCTGGTGGAGGAGTTGCCGGTGTCGATGTCAACGTTTTGCTCGACTTGCCAGATGGCCTTCAGGCCATTGCCCAGATCTTCCCAGCCCTTGAAGCCGATGCGGGAGTTGTTGGCGGTCACGCGGTTGACCGACTTGAAGTCCTGCGAGGAGGTGGTGGCGCCAGTGGCCTTGGCGAATTCAACGGAAGAGTTGATCACGCCGTAGGTGGTGACGTCGGCCAGAGCGGCCGGAGCAACGAAGGCGGCCGACAGGGCGGCGGCAAGCAGTTTCTTGTTCATGGGGTTTCAGCTCCACAGGGTTGTCGTGATGGATTGCGCCGCTTGGAATCTCTCGGTGCGGTTTCTTTACAAATCCATGCCGGATGCTAACAGAGCCAACCGATGCTGACAGGAAACTGCTGTTGCATTTTTGCGTGGCGGTGCAACAAATGTTGTTCTTTTACATCAAAAAGCCCAAACAGGCGCTTGATTCGCGTCATGCGCCGGCATGATTGCGACATGCCGCCGAGAGCGGACTCAATGCTCCACCGGATAAGACAGCGCCGAAGACACCAACCGCGCGGTGATGTCCACAATCGGAATCACCCGCTCATACGCCATGCGCGTGGGCCCCACCACCCCCAGTGTGCCCACCACCTGGCCGTTGATCTGATACGGCGCGGTGATCACCGAACAGCCGTCCAGGGTGTTCAGGCCGGATTCCTCACCAATAAAGATATGCACGCCATGCGCCTCGCGGCTGAGGTTGAGCAGGCGCAACAGCTCGGTTTTGCGCTCGAACAAATCAAACAACTGGCGCAGATTAATCAGATTGGCCGACAAGTCATCGCTATTGAGCAGGTTTTTTTCGCCAGTCACCATCACCGACTGACGCGGCCCCAGGGTGTTCTGCCCGGCGACAATCGCCGCGCCCATCAGGCTGGCGATATGGCTTTGCAGATTGCGCAGCTCGCCTTCCAGCTCGCGCGCCACCGCCTCCAGGCTGCGCCCGGCGCCGTGGTGATTGAGAAAATTGGCCGCCTCGATCAGCTCGCTGGCGGTGTAGTCGCGCTCGGTCAGCAGCAAATGGTTTTGCACATCGCCATCGGCGGTGACAAAAATCAGCAACACGCGCTTTTCTGACAAGCGCAAAAACTCAATCTGCCGAAACGCCACGCTGGCGCGCTCCGGCGTGGCCACCACCCCGGCAAAATGGGTGAGCTCGGCCAGCAATTGCGAAGCGGCGCTGACAATGCGCTGCGGGCTGTCCGGGTGCAGCTCGCTTTCCAGCTGCTGGCGCGCCGCCTGCTCCAGCGGCTGCATGGTCAGCAGATTATCCACAAACACCCGATACCCGCGCGCCGTCGGCACCCGGCCGGCCGAGGTGTGCGGGCTGATCACCAGGCCCATGTTTTCCAGCTCGGCCAGCACATTGCGAATCGACGCGCTGGAAAGATCCAGCCCGGAATGCATCGACAAGGTGCGCGAGCCCACCGGCTGGCCATCGGCAATATAGCGTTCCACCAGGGTTTTCAGCAGGCGTTGGGCGCGGTCGTTGAGCATGGGAGGACATTCCTGAAACAGCAGAAAACAACAGAGGTGAGTTGAACATCGGCGCAGCCGGATAAATTTCAAGCGTGGGGCGCTGAGATGTGTCAGCGATGGTCCATTCATATGAATCAGCATTCATATGAATGGACCATCTACGCGACAGATTTATCAGCCCGTCACACAATTCGCGTTTCTGTCACGCCTATTGTGTGCCATAATGCCGGCATTGCCGCGATGCGGGCATTTTATCTTATTCCCTGGAGACACCATGGCAGACAACGACAAGGCCAAAGCGCTGGCCGCCGCTCTTGCGCAGATCGAAAAGCAGTTTGGCAAGGGCTCGATCATGAAAATGAACGAGACGCAGGTCAATGAAAACCTGCAAGTGATCTCCACCGGCTCGCTGGGGCTGGATCTGGCGCTGGGCGTGGGCGGTCTGCCGCGCGGTCGGGTGGTGGAAATCTTTGGCCCGGAATCCTCGGGCAAAACCACGCTGTGTCTGCAAGTGGTGGCCGAGGCGCAAAAGCTGGGCGGCACCTGCGCCTTTATCGACGCGGAAAACGCGCTGGATCCGCAATACGCCCGCAAGCTGGGCGTGGATGTGGATGACCTGCTGATCTCGCAGCCGGACACTGGCGAACAGGCGCTGGAAATCTGCGACATGCTGGTGCGCTCGGGCGGGGTGGACGTGATTGTCATCGACTCGGTGGCGGCGCTGGTGCCCAAGGCGGAAATCGAAGGCGAAATGGGCGACAGCCATGTTGGCCTGCAAGCCCGGCTGATGAGCCAGGCGCTGCGCAAGCTGACCGGCAATATCAAGCGCACCAACACCCTGGTGATTTTCATCAACCAGATCCGCATGAAGATTGGCGTGATGTTTGGCAGCCCGGAAACCACCACCGGCGGCAATGCGCTGAAGTTCTACGCCTCGGTGCGTCTGGACATCCGCCGTATTGGCGGCATCAAGAAGGGCGACGAAGTCATCGGCAACGAAACCCGAGTGAAAGTGGTCAAGAACAAGGTCAGCCCGCCGTTCCGTCAGGCTGATTTCGATATTCTGTACGGTGAAGGCATCAGCCGCGAAGGTGAAGTGATCGAACTGGGCGTCACGCACAAGTTCATCGAAAAATCCGGCGCCTGGTACAGCTACAATGGCCAGAAAATTGGCCAGGGCAAGGACAATGTCCGCGAATACCTGAAAGACAACCCCGGCCTGGCGCACGAAATCGAAAACAAGGTGCGCAACGCAGTGGGCGTGAATGGCCTGCCGGAGTTCGAACCCAGCGCAGAAGAGCGCAAGGAAGCCGCCTTGACCGAAGACAGCAAGCTGGACGACGGCAGTCTGTTGTAAGTGGTTGACCAAAACCCGTTTGGTGGTGTTGCGCGCTTGGCCAACATTGCCTTGTTGGGTTTTGTGAGCGGCGCTTAGCGTCGCTCACAAAACCCAGCGCAGCGCTCCTGGCTAGGCGCACGACCGCAGACAGTACAACAAGTACGGCAAGGTCGGGTCACAACGCCAGGAGGGTTTTGTGAGCGGCGCCAAGTCGTTAGACTGGCATCTCAAGCCGGGCTGGCATCTGCCAGCCCGGCTGTGTTTTCTGGAGGGCGCAGCCCATGACAGAGGCCGTTGCCGCGTGGCGGCGCAAGGCGGTGGATTTGCTGGCGCGTCGTGAATACAGCCGCGCCGAGCTGGCGCGCAAGCTGGCTGGCCGCGAGGCGGACATCGACCACGCGGCGCTGGACACCGTGCTGGACGAGCTGGCCGCCTGCGGCTGGCAATCCGATGCGCGCTTTGCCCAGATGTGGATTCAGGCGCACGCCGCCCGCCACGGCGCGCAGCGGCTGCGCCAGGATTTGCGCCAGCGCGGGGTGGCGACGGCTGATATCGACGCCGCGCTGGCCGAACACCAGGCCGCTGAGCCAGAGCAGGACGAGCTCAGCCGCGCTCGCGCCGCCTGGGCACGCAAATTTGCCGCACTGCCGACCAACCGCGAGGACTACGCCCGACAATACCGCTTTTTGGCGTCACGCGGCTTTGCCAGCGGGATAGTCAGCAAGGTGCTGAGCGGCCGTGACCGCGATTGAACGCAAAACCGCCCCTGCCGTACAGCGGTCAGGGGCGGTTTTGCGGCCAAGCCAGAGACAGCGATGTTACACCACGGCAAAAGCCAGATCACTGAAACTCAGGGCCGGCGTGCCGGTGACTTTGATGGCCAGATCGGTGGCAGCAAAACCATTGATGGCATTTTGATCCAGCACCAGATAGGTATTGCCGGCAAACACAAAACTGCTGACCTTGGGCGCAGTCGGGCCACCGCCCGTGGTGGCGCGCGCCAGCAGGCTATCCAGCGTATCGCTGGTGCCGACGGTCAGTTGCTGCAAGGCGCCAGGCTGGGTCATGGTCTTGGCCAGCGTCAGGCTGATCTTGTCTTCGCCGTGCACAAAATCCTGAATGGTCAGGGTATTGACGCCGCTGGCATGGTTGCCGACATAGCCCTTGCTCATGGCAAACACATCATTACCAGCGCCACCGATCAGGGTGACGGCTCCCGCCAGCGCCGCGCCAGTGGCCCCATCGGCAGTGGCGCGCAAGGTGTCATTGCCGGTACCGCCATTGAGGGTGTCGTTGCCGCCGCCACCAATCAGGGTATCGTTGCCGGCATTGCCCAGCAACAAGTTGGCGGCGGCATTGCCAGTCAGCACATTGCCCAGTGCATTGCCGGTGCCGTCAATGGCATTGGTGCCGGTCAGGGTGAGGTTTTCCAGGCTGTCGGACACCGAGCCGCCCCCCGTGCGCGCCCCTGCCACCAGGGAGAACGTCACGCTGCTCTTGACGGTGTCCACGCCTTCGTTGGCACGCTCCAGGATGTACTGATTGGTGCTGTCCACCACATAGACATCATCGCCCGCCCCACCCACCAGCCAGTTGCCGGTGGTCGTACGGGCATCCAGGGTGTCGTTGCCGGTGCCACCATAGGCAAACGAACCGGTGCCAGTCAGGGTGAGGCTATCGTCGCCATTGTCACCGTACAGGCTGGAGCTGGCGCCGCCACTGATGGTGTCATTGCCGTCCATGCCATAGATGATGCTGGAGACCCCCAGCGACACAATCTGGTTAGCCATGGCATTGCCGGTCAGCATCGAACCGCTGCTGTTGACACGGGCATTTTCGACATTGTCACCCAGGGTGTAATTCAGCGTGGCAATGATGGTGACAGCGTCCACCCCTTCGTCGGGGTTTTCCACCACCACATCGCCAATATCGTCCACCTGATAGCCATCGTTACCCGCACCGCCGATCAGCGTATCCGCGCCCAGGCCGCCAATCAGGACGTCATTGCCAGCGCCACCATCCAGCACATTGTTGCCGGCATTGCCGATCAGCGTATTCGCCAATGCATTGCCCGTGCCGGTCAGATTGGCCGAGCCGATCAGGCTGAGATTCTCCAGGGTATCGGCCAGGGTGTAGCTGACGCTGGACTGCACGGTATCGATGCCCTGGCCAGCTTCTTCCACCACCACATCACCGATGTTATCCACTACAAATGTGTCATTACCCAGGCCACCAATCAAGGTATCCTGACCCAGGCCGCCCACCAGCATATCGTTGCCGGCCCCGCCATCAAGACGATTGTTGCCGCTGTTGCCAGTGATCGAATTGGCCAGGGCATTGCCGGTGCCGGTCAGATCCGCCGTCCCGGTCAGGGTCAGCGCCTCCAGGGTATCACCCAGGGTGTAATCAATGCTGGCGGATACCGAATCAATACCCCCATTGGCATCTTCGACGATCACATCACCCAGATCATCAACCACATACAGATCGTTGCCAGCTCCACCCACCAGGACATCGGCACCAAGTCCGCCATCCAGCCGATCGTTACCGTCGCCACCCAGCAAGGTGTCATCGCCAGCACCGCCCAGCAGGATATCGTTACCGGCCCCACCATCCAGTAAATTGTTACCGGTGTTGCCACTGATCGAATTGGCCAGCGCATTGCCGATACCGGTCAGATTGGCGGTACCCGTCAAGCCCAGAGACTCGACATTATCGCCCAAGGTGTAATCCATGCTGGCCCACACCGTGTCAGTGCCGCCGTTCACGTCTTCAATGACCACATCGCCGATATTGTCTACCACGTAGACATCATTGCCCGCGCCACCCTGCATGGTGTCAGCATCCAGGCCGCCCTCCAGACGGTCGCTGCCTTCGCCCCCCATCAAGACATCTGCCCCAACCCCGCCGTTGAGCAAATCATTGCCCTCGCCGCCCAGCAGGGTGTCATTTCCTGCGCCCCCCAGCAGAGTATCGTTACCGGCGCCGCCATCAATCAGGTTGTCACCCGCGTTGCCGCTGATGGAATTGGCCAATTCATTGCCAGTACCGGTCAGGTTGGCCGTACCGGTCAGGCCCAAAGCCTCGACATTGGCCCCCAGGGTATAGCTGACACTGGCCCATACCGTATCCATGCCCTGACCGGCCAGCTCGGTGACAATATCATTGACATCATCCACATAATAAATGTCGTTGCCATCCCCTCCCGCCATCGAATCCGCCCCGATGCCACCATCCAGACGATCAGCGCCATCCCCGCCCAGCAAGGTATCGTTGCCAAGGCCACCCAGCAAAGTGTCGTTACCGGCATTGCCAGACAGGAAATTGTCAAACGCATTGCCAGAGAGACTGTTGGAGAGTGCATTGCCATACACGGCTTGATCACCACTGACACTCAGTGCGTAGGTAGTCGCAGTGGCCGCAAGGGTAATGGACGCGGTACTGGTGGAAGTGGCCATGATGCGTGAATCCTTTGTCTGCTTTAGTGATGGTTGTATCGTGCACGCCGCGTTGAATGGCACGGGCGCCACATTGACCTTGCCCCGGTGGGCATGACCCAGGATGGCGACAGAGACAAGGAAGTGGTGACGGCAGGCATGATCGGAAGATCATGAAAGGATCAGGGCAAAAGCCAGGAACATGCGCTGTACTGTCACACTGGGGAAGTTCAGCTGCTGTTCACAGGCTGCCGCCTTTTGAGAAAAGGCAGACCTGGCTGGGCTCCGTTCCCTCCCCAAGGGTGACGGACAGCATGGCGGCAGCGTTGCGCCGCAAACTTCCCGCGTGACTGAGCAAAGTGTTTCGCCACAGCACTACGTAGAAGTACGATACGTATATCTACTATACGTAATTATACGTAACGATGCAATGTCACAACCTTGATCCAAGCACTGGAACGCAAGAAAAAAATCTGGTATGTCGCCCACAAACCACACTGCCCCCCGCCAACAAGCCACCCACGAACATCATGTTTTCTCTCAGCCACATCGGGCATAATTCCCGCAGGCTTGATCCAGAAAGACTCCCATGAAATTGCAGGGCAAATGGCTGTGGCGCGGCGCACTGACATTGCTGGCGCTTGCGCTGGCCTGGCTGTGGCTGCGCCCCACGCCCGTCACCACGCTCACCCTGGCGGCGCAGCCGGTGCAACGCTCGGTGGTGGCCACCGGCCGGGTGGAGGCAATCCGCGAAAGCGTGCTGGGCAGCACCGTCACCGCGCGGGTGGTGGCCACCCCGGTCAAACAAGGCGCGCATGTCGCCGCTGGCGCCACCCTGCTGCTGCTGGAATCTGACGAACTGCTGGCCCTGCGCGCGCAAGCCGAGGCGCAGCTGCGCGACGCCGACAGCCAGCTAAGCGAGGCCCGCCGCCAGTGGCAACGCCAGCAGGCGCTGTTTGCCCAAGGCTTTATCAGCCAGGCGGCGCTGGATGCCGCCCGGCGCACGCTGGACGCCGCCGAGCAGCGTCAGGCGCAAACGCGCGGTGCGCTGGCGCAAAGCCAGGCCAAACTGGAACAAATGACCGTGCGTGCGCCAGCTGACGGCGTGCTGCTGACCCGCGCCGTTGAGGCGGGCGATGTGGTCACCGCCGGCAAAACCCTGCTGCGCTTTGCCAGCGACGGCCCGCGCCGGGTGCTGCTGGATCTGGACGAACGCGACCTGGGCAAGGTGGCGCTGGGACAAACCGCCGCCGTGCTGGCCGACGCCTTTCCCCAACTGCGCGCGCCAGCAGTGGTCAGCCGCATCAACGCCAGCGTGGACAATGCGCGCGGCACGGTGGAAATCGAACTGGCGCTGACCGCCGCCGCCGAGCACTTGCGCAGCGGCATGACCGTCTCGGCGGAAATCCTCACCCGCCCGGCGCAAGCCACCCTGCTGCTGCCGGCCACCGCCGTGCGCGAAGGCCGCGCCGCCCTGCTGGAAGACGGCCGCGTGCGCTGGGTGAAGATCAGCACCGACGAGCGGATTGCCGGCCAGTTGCCGGTGACGGCCGGCCTGAGCGCCGGCCAGCAGGTGATTGTGCCGGCGCCGCTGCTGGATGATGGCGCGCGGGTCAAGGCGCAGCCATGAGTTTTATCTGGACGGTGGCCTGGCGCTTATTGCGCGAAGGGCGGTTTCAGACCGCGCTGATTTTGGGCGGGGTGACCATCGGCGTCGGCGTGATTGTCTACATCACCGCCATTGTCAACGGCCTGCAAGCCAATATCATCGAGCGCACCCTGTCCAGCCAGGCGCATGTGGTGCTGCGCCCGGCCGACCGGCTCAACCAGCCGGCGCTGAGCGCGCCAGACGGCATCACCCCGCTGGCCGACGTGCGCAAGCGCACCCAACGGGAAAACACCATCGCCAACTGGACGCCGCTGCTGCACGAAATCCGCGCCCATCCACGGGTGACGGCCTCGGCGGTGATGGCCAGCGGCCCCGGCGTGGCGCAGCAGGGCGGCGTGCGCAAATCGGTGTCGCTGATGGGCATTGAGCTGGATGATTACCAAACCGTGGTGCGGCTGGACAATAAACTGCGCAGCGGCCAATTGCAGCTGGCCGCCGGCGAGGCGCTGATTGGCGTCGAGCTGGCCGCCGATCTGGGCCTGAGTCCGGGCAGCCGGCTGCGCCTGCAATCGGCCAGCGGCGAGCAAATCTCGGTGCGGGTGGCCGCCACGCTGGATTTTGGCCTGAAAGACCTCAACCGCCGCTGGGTGCTGATGCCGCTGCGCGACGCGCAAAACCTGCTGGGCTACCGGCTGGACATCACCGAAATCTATGTGCGCACCGACCAGCTGTTTGAGGCGGAAACCCTGGCCGGGCAGTTATCCGCCAGCACCGGGCTGACCGCCGACAGCTGGCAGGCCAGCAATGGCCAGCTGGTCACCGCGCTGAAAAGCCAGCGCGCCTCCAGCACCATGATTCGCGTGTTTGTCACCTTCGCCGTGGCGCTGGGCATCGCCAGCGTGCTGGTGGTGTCGGTGGTGCAGCGTCAGCGCGAAATCGGCATTCTGCGCGCCATGGGCACCCCGGCCTGGCGGATTTTGGGGGTGTTTTTATTGCAAGGCGGCATTGTCGGCCTGGTGGGCGCGCTATTTGGCACGGGGTTGGGCGCCGGGCTGGCGCTGGGCTTTACCCAGATTGCCCGCACCGAAGACGGCGGGCCGCTGTTTCCGGTGGTGCTGGACAGCGAGCTGTTTATCAGCACGGCGCTGATTGCCTTTGTGGTGGGCTTATTGTCGGCGCTGATGCCGGCGTTGCGCGCCGCGCGGCTGGACCCGGTGGAGGCGATTCGTGGCTGATGTGATGGTGTTGCAAGGCATTCGCCAGCGCTACGGCGGCGGCGATTCGCCGCTGGTGGAAGTGCTGCACGGCATTGATCTTAAGCTGCCGGAAGGCGGGTTTTCCGCGCTGATCGGGCCGTCTGGCTCGGGCAAATCCACCCTGCTGAATATTATTGGCCTGCTGGAATCGCCCAGCGAAGGCCAGCTGTGGCTGGCCGGCGAGCAGGCCAGCGGGCAAAACGACCGCGTGCGCACGGCGCTGCGCAATCGGTATCTGGGTTTTATTTTTCAGTTTCACCACTTATTGCCGGCGTTCAGCGCCGAAGAAAACGTGCTGATGCCCGTGCTGGCCGGCGTCGGGCGCATCAGCGCCGCCGACCGCGAGCGCGCCCGCACCTTGCTGGCGCGGGTGGGCCTGGCCGAGCACGCGCACAAGCGGCCGGTGCAATTGTCTGGCGGGCAGCAGCAGCGGGTGGCGATTGTGCGCGCGCTGATCAACCGCCCCCGGCTGGTGCTGGCCGACGAGCCCACCGGCAATCTGGACAGCCAGACCGCCAACGAGGTGTTTGCCCTGCTGCGCGAGCTGAACCGCGAAGAAGGCATGAGTTTTTTGATCGTCACCCACGACCCGCGTCTGGCGCAAAGCTGCGACCAGCAGTTTTATTTGCAGGACGGGCGCTTGCTGCCGCCGGCTCAGGCCGACGAGCGGCAATAATCCACCGCCTGCTCCAGCCGCTCCACCGGAATCAGCTCCAGCCCATCAATACCCTGGCGCGGCGCATTGGCCTGCGGCACGATGGCGCGGCAAAAGCCCAGCTTGGCGGCTTCTTTCAGCCGCTCCTGGCCGTGCGCCACCGGGCGCACCTCACCGGCCAGGCCCACCTCGCCAAACACCACCAATTTATCCGGCAAGGGCCGGTTGCGCAGTGACGAGACAATGGCCAGCAACACAGCCAGGTCAGCCGCCGGCTCGCCAATGCGCACGCCGCCCACCGCATTGATAAACACATCCTGATCAAAACAGGCCACCCCGGCGTGGCGATGCAGCACCGCCAGCAGCATGGCCAGGCGGTTTTGCTCCAGGCCCACCGACAGCCGGCGCGGCTGGCCGTGTGATTCGTCCACCAGCGCCTGAATTTCCACCAGCAAGGGGCGGGTGCCTTCCATGGTCACCAGCACGCTGGAGCCGGGCACTTCGTCGCGATGGCTGGACAAAAAAATCGCCGACGGGTTGGAAATCCCCTTCAGCCCACGGTCGGTCATGGCGAACACGCCCAGCTCGTTGACTGCGCCAAAGCGGTTTTTGATGGCGCGGATCATCCGAAAACTGGAATGGCTGTCGCCCTCAAAATACAACACGGTGTCAACAATGTGTTCCAGCACGCGCGGGCCGGCCAGCGCGCCTTCTTTGGTGACGTGGCCAACCAGAATCATGGTCACCCCGGTCTGCTTGGCCACTCGGGTCAGCTGCGCCGCGCATTCGCGCACCTGGCCCACCGAGCCGGGGGCGGAGCTGAGCACATCGGTGTACACGGTTTGAATCGAGTCAATCACCACCACGTCCGGGCGCTCGCTCTGCAAGACCGCCAGCACCTGCTCCAGGCGAATTTCCGCCAGCAGGCGCACCCGCCCGGCGTCCACCGCCAGCCGCGAGGCGCGCAGCGCCACCTGCTGGGCGGATTCTTCGCCGGTCACATACAGCACCTTGCGCCGCGCGCCGACACTGGCCAGGGTTTGCAGCAGCAGGGTGGATTTGCCAATGCCGGGGTCACCGCCAATCAGGATCACCGCGCCGCGCACTAGGCCGCCGCCCAGCACCCGGTCCAGCTCGTCGCTGCCGGACGGGTCGCGCGGCGCCTCTTCGGCCTGCACCTCGGCCAACACCTGCACTTCGCCGCTGCTGGCGGCCAGCGCCTGAAAGCGGTGATTGCCGCCGTTGGCGGCAGGCGGCGCCTGCACGGTTTCGCTCAGGGAGTTCCAGCTGGTGCAGTGCGGGCACTGGCCCTGCCATTTGGGGCTGATGCCGCCGCATTCGCTGCACACATAAACAGTTTTGGCTTTGGCCATGGGGTGACGCTCAATCAATCAGATTCAGTAAAACACCCTTACGGGTGGCGGCGCGCGTGAATGCGCTGCATCAGCTCCACGTAATCAAACAGATCGCTGAGCATGAAGTGGCGGTTTTCCGGGTTGCGCATATGGCTGACCGTGCGGCTGTCGTTGGCCAGATACTGGCGGGCGGTGCGCACAAAGCCATCCGGCAGGCTCAAATTGAACGGCGAAGGCTGGCTGAGCAGATGACAGACCTGCTCGAACAGCAAGCGAAAGCGCTCGTCGTCCGGGCCCATATAAATATCAGACAGCTTGCCATAACGGGCAAACAAGGCGGTGTAGTCGGAAAGCTCGGGGGGATGCATGACAGACTCGCAATAGAGTTAAGAAGGGGTGGCGCTTCTTATAACAGTTTTGTCATGATTTTGCAGCGCAAAAAATCACGCCACCCGAAGGTGGCGTGATTTTTGATGAAGTGGTGGAGGTAAGCGGGATCGAACCGCTGACCTCTTGCATGCCATGCAAGCGCT
>ERZ650305.128-NODE-128-length-26458-cov-5.887286_pt1 | contig 26458 bp, 17 predicted proteins | sample MGYA00376241_ERZ650305 | MGnify/ENA primary metagenome ERZ650305 (study PRJEB26733, sample SAMN07839276) | wastewater metagenome | biome: urban; feature: artificial channel; material: waste water | place: USA: North Carolina | collected 2016-02-25 ... | reverse complement strand
GCTGCGGAAGCAAATGGTAGAGGATTTGGTAAGAACTTATACCAATATGGTAATCCATTTTTAACGAATTTAGATTTATCTAGAATAGGACATACGGAAGCTGCAACCACAGGAGACGGAAATAATTTGTCAAACATTTATGGTATCAGATTTGAAACTTCTGGGGTACAATATACTCCAAATAAAGGAGGAGGTTCTACATCTTTTAAATATGTAGTATTTGCTCCACAACCTGGTAATCCTAGTAGGGACCAAACAGGTACATCAAGTACACCAGTTGGTGATGTAGATTATCTTGTAGTAAGACCAATGAGTACTTTCGTTATTAAAATGAAAGATAATACGGTATCAAGTACTTTAAATTTTAAAACCTTAAGAAGGTTTAATTATCTTCCGAGATTGGCAAGTACTAATTACAGTGTTACTGCAGCTAGAAGTACAGCCAGTAAAGTTACAAACACCGTTAAACAGTTAGGCGTAATTGCTTTAGATGCTAATGGTAATGAATTAGGAAGAACATACTATGTTGTTTATGCTAATGCTACTACGGGATATTCTAATTCTGTAAATTCACAGGTTGCTGCGTCTAATAATGTTGTAGGTACTTTCGAAGAAGCACCAATTGGTGGTTATGATTATAATCAAACAAGTAAGTATTGGCTTTATATTAATGAAGCAAATGAGAATGATTTTAAAGGAAAGAATATTAAACTTGTAAACTATAGTTCTAATATTAAATCATATAGATTTGAGATTAGAGAAAATGCAGAATTGGTATCTGATGGAACTCATACACTTTCTGCTGGTACTGGATTTTATGTAAGAGACGCAATTAATAATGGTCAAGTTATTGAAGCTAAACAAGGAGGTGTTGTTCCTGCTACAAGTACAGAGTTTGATTTGTATTATGGATTGCCAACCAGTGGAACTTTAGGCACTAGTGATACTAAAGTACCATCTAGGACTAAGATTGTATATAGTGAAGATTCAAAAAAATACATAGTAAAATTTGATTCAAATTGGAATAATGCAGATATTTATGTGCATGACATGAGTGGAAAACTTATTTTTAGTAATAAAAATGTTAAAACAAGTTCAGATTATACTATTAATCTTGATACTAAGGTAAACAATACGTTTATTATTAATGTCGTATCAGAACTTGGGGAAAAGGTAACTTCTAAAATAATTAAATAAGCCAATCATGATGAAATATCTATATAAAATAAGCTTAATATTAACGGTTTTTATATCATTTATAGCCAATGCTCAGCCACCATGCCCTGGTTGCGGAGCTGGTGGTACAACTCCAGGAGCGCCTGCTTCTCCGATAGATGATTATATCATTTATCTAGCTATTGTAGGTTTGTTTGTAATTTATTATACATATAAAAAATCAAATAGATTAGTAAAAAATTAATCAAAAAAACTCACAAGAAATTGTGAGTTTTTTTATCTTTATACTATGAAAAATATTATAGTACTTTCTTTGTTATTTGTTGCTGCTTTTTTTAAAGCACAATTCTCAGTTAATGTAAAAGCACCAAGTGATTTTAATGCATCTGAAGCTTATTTATATAAATTAAATGGCTCTAAAGATTTAATAATTGACAAAGCAATTAAGAAAAATAATGCATGGGATTTTAATGTGAAAGAAAAATATGAAGGAATGATGAAGATTTTCTTTCCTGAAGCTAATTCTTCTGTTTCTTTTGTCACAGAAAATAGTAATGTTTCTCTTAGTTTTACCTCGAAAAATGGAAAAGTAGCAAAAACAGATTATTTAGATGATGTAAATAAAATTTTTTACGGTTTGCAAGATCAGCAAAAAAAGAAAGAACAGATTCTCCCTGCTCTTTATCAGATTGTAACATTCTACAGAGAAGACTCTCCTTTTGGTAAAGCCCTTAATGATGAAATAAACAATCTTAATTCACCAATACAATATAATAAATCGGAGCATACCTTTATAGATTATTATGTAAATAATTACAGTAAGTTTTTGTCTGAGACCGCAGGTGTGAAATCTCCAAATAATGATGATATTATTAATTTTTTGAATACTTCAAATAATTTTCTTGAAACGTCATCTCTTTTAAGACCTATCTTGATTAGTTTTTTGAGCAATTCTAATAAAGCTTCTTTAAATGTAGAAACAGATAAATTGTTAAAAACTGTGAATATTGAAACGCCAAGAGGTCAAACAGTATTATCTGAATTGATTGATATTTTTGATGTATATAGTTTGAAAGATTTAAAAACTAAATATTTAGCAGAGGCTAAAGCTCTGAAATGTACCATAAATGAAAGATTGTCGGGTACAATAAAATCTAATGACAATACTGCTATAGGTGCAGTAATTCCTAACTATAAATTTTTGTCACCTCTTAATACTAAAGCAAAATCACTTCATGAAGTAAAAGCTGATAAGAAAGTTTTAATTTTTTGGGCATCTACTTGTCCTCATTGCGAGAAAGAGATAGGCGAGATGATGACAAAATATGCAGAATTGAAATCAAAAAATATAGAGGTTGTTGGTTTTTCTTTAGATACAGATAAGACTGCTTATGCTGATAAAGTGAAACTTCTGCCTTGGATTAATGATACGGAATTAAAAGGATGGTATAGTAGTTATGTAGAAACGTATAACATCCACGCCACTCCTACCTTCTATGTGGTAGATGCATCTAATAAGATTGTAGCTACACCAGATAATTTTCTTGAAGTTTTAAATTTTCTTGGTTTAAAATAATTTGCAGAGAATAAAAATATTCATATATTTGCACCACCAAAAAATGGCGAGGTAGCTCAGGTGGTTAGAGCGTTGGATTCATAACCCAAAGGTCACGGGTTCAAATCCCGTCTTCGCTACTAAAAAGGATAACAAATTTTGTTATCCTTTTTTTATTTATAGATTTTATACATCTGTTTAATAAGTTTTTTTAAGATAAAAGGCTAATTATTAATAAAATAAGTAATTATATGACAAAAATGGGTGAAAAAATGTTCGAAAACATTTTGTTAATTGATAAATATGCAGTACTTTTACAACGCTTTCAATGAGCACCTGCTCATAAGGCAATAAATTTTTTTTCATCATTTGTGTTTTTAGAATCACATCGTAAGATGTGATTCTTTTATTTTATACAAATGTCTAGTTTTCGTATCTTAATAGTAATTCTACAAAGTAACTATAGGTAATGCTACCATCTTGTTGGTTCGATTTTAGAAACAAATCATTGGTGTAATAGAAGAGATTGTTTACCCAAGTTTGATGCTTTTCAAAAAATACTTTATTGTATTCTAAATCTCTTTTTACACCATGAGAAAGCAATAATTTAGTTTGTCTTACATATTCTGGGTCTTTTTCTAATAATGAATTAAGTAGTGATTTTAGAATATATAAATTAGCGCTGTATTCAAGCTCTGGGTTTTTAGACTGTTTACAGATGAGATAAGCTATGAAATTTGCTTCCTGTTCTTTCGCAATGCCTAATTGATGTGCACTTTCATGGGCTAAAGTAAATGGAAGATAAGCAGACGGTAAATTGCTGTTAAATTGCGCTTCGGATGTAAAAGGATTGTAATATCCTAAAATCCCAGTATAATTGAAGTATTTGCCAAATAAAGTAGGCTTAAAATTGTCTATTAGTGTATATTTTTTGTTTAGAAATAATTTAGGTATTTTTTTTTGACCTTTTAAGACGTCGTTCTTTGTGTTGTAAATATTTTTTAGAATAAAGACCCCGTTTTTATTTTCAGTAACCTTTTTTCTGGTATTATTGCACTCATAAATGTACTTTATCACTGCTTTTTTTACAGTTTCTTCTGTTATGTTTTTCGATGGTAATTTTTCGATAAGGGGTTTTTGAAAATATAGCAATCCCCAAAATATTTGATATAAAAAATAAAAAATATTTACAATAATTAATATTTTAATTAAGTATTTTTTTCTAGAAATCTTTTTTATCATCTTAAAAAGACAAAACAAAAGATATGAAATTAAAAAAATATAAATAGCATCTCCTACAGAAAATGGAAATTTTGAGAATAAGCTTTGATGGTAATTTTTCTTTATTTCAAAAATGTTATTGGCAAGCTCTACTCCAAAATTTGTTTTTGAGAGAAGATAGAATAAAAGAATTTGGGCAAACAAAATGCCTGCCCAATATCTAGTTTTATGTTTTAAAATTCTGTAATTTACCATACTAATGCACTTGCACCTAATATTGCAGCGTCTGCTTCATTCAGTGTGCTAAATAGTATCTTAACCTGATTTTTAAATACCTGTAACAAGTTATCTTCCATCGCTTGTCTTGTAGGTTTCATGATTAAATTTCCTGCTTTTGTTAAACCTCCAAATAAAACGATGGCCTCTGGTGCAGAGAAATGTACAAATGTTGCAAGCGCTTCTCCTAAAATTTGACCTGTGAATTCAAAAACTTCATTGGCCAGAACATCGCCTTGTTCTGCACATTTGAAAACCGTTTCACTTGTAAGTTCATCTATAGTATAGCTAGATAGAAGGCTATTGATATCCGGATTAGCCTGAAGAAATTCTATAGCAGTATCTCTTACTCCAGTAGCCGAAGCGTAAGATTCTAAAGAACCACAAAGGCCAGTTCCTTGGTGTAAACGTCCTCCGTTTCTTACAATTACGTGACCAAGTTCTCCTGCAAAACCATTATATCCAAGTACAATTTTTCCGTCTATAATTACCCCACTACCAACACCAGTTCCTAATGTGATGGTGATAAAGTTTTTCATTCCTTTGGCAATTCCATATTGCATTTCTCCTACAGCAGCAGCATTGGCATCATTGGTAAGTTTAGTTTGGATTTTAAACTTTTCTTCCATGATATCTGCCATAGGAATAATTCCTTTCCATTTTAGATTGGCAGCATACTCTATAGTACCTTGATAATAGTTCGCATTTGGAGCACCCATTCCTATTCCTACAAACGCTTCAGGACCTCCGTACTGATCAATCATCGGTTGAAGTTTTTCTGCTAAAACTTCTATAAAACCTTCTACATTTTCTTTTTCGTTGGTTTTAATTCTGTCTTGAATTAAAATTTCTCCATTTTTGTTTACAACACCAAATTTAGTGTTAGTACCGCCTACATCGATACCAATTGCATATTTTTCAGCCATTTTAATCTACTTTTATATCTGTATTTACGTTTTTACAACCTACGAGTGCATAGAATAAGATAAATCCTAAGCCAGCTACTACTACCCAATAACTACTAGGGTAACTACCCGTGGAATCTACAACTGCTGCTTGAATAATTGGGATAATACCACCACCAACTACCATTGTCATAAAGAAACCAGAACCTGCTGCGGTATATTTTCCTAATCCTTGAGTGGCTAAATTAAAAATCCCTGGCCACATTACAGATAAACATAATCCACAAAGTATTAAGAATAAAATACTTAGAGGGACTGATGCCATGTCAAACCCTGAACCTGTAAATGCTGGCATAGAAACCGTAGTGCTAGTTCCTAGAAATATGGATAAAATTACAAACAAAATTGCAACTGAAGACACGGTTGTTAGCATTTGTTTAGCGGTAAATTTTTTACCTAAAAACCCTCCGGATAAACGGCCAACAAGCATTAACAACCAATAAGTTCCTACGATAGAACCAGCAATTCCTTTTTCAACTCCTAAAGCTTCTATTAAATAATTTAATGTAGTGTTTGAGATAGATACTTCTACACCAACATAGAAAAATATGGCTACCATTCCTAAAATAAAATGTCTGAAAGAAAGTGGGCTATGGGTATTTTTTTCGGTGCTTGTAGCTGTAATGTGCGGTTCAGGAATTTCTACCATCATTAAAACTACAAATACTAAAGCGAAAATCCCCATTGCTAAATATAATAATGGATTGGTGTCTGAAATTTGTGGGCTTGCAATGTTACCTACCACTAATCCACCAAGTACTGGTGCTAAAAATCCACCAAAAGAATTTAAAGCGCCTCCAAAGTTTAAACGTGAATTGGCTCCTTCTGAACTTCCTAAAACCGTAAGCATTGGGTTTACAACTGCATTTAGAATACACATAGAAAATCCTGAAATAAATGCACCGAATAAATAAACGGGAAACGAACCGACTTTACCAGCCAAAAATAAAATGAGTACTCCTACAAAACCTGCAATTAAAGCAGTAAGTGCTGATTTTTTGTAACCAATTTTTTCAAGCATTTTGCCTGCAGGAATTCCCATAAAGAAATAAGCTAAAAAAACAGCTAAGTTTGCTAGTTGAGCTTGCCATCCAGCTAAGCTAAATTGATCTTTTAAGATTCCTGCCATTGGATTTTGAAGTCCTGTGACAAAAGAAATGATGAAAAAGAGTAAAAACATCATTGCAATAGGCAAAGCATAACTTTGCGTTTTTTGTGTAGTGCTCATATTTATTTGTTTTTAATTTGTTTAGTAAGCAAATGTATTATTATTTTCTCAAAATGACATAATAATGTTTTTAATTATTTTCGAGCGTAAATTTAATAAGATTATGTGAAACTTCTTTTAATTCTTGTATGTTTTTTGTTGGTTCTATGATGTCATTCATAAAAATTCTAACTTTTCCGGGATGTCCTTGTCCGTTATTGAAAGGGAACATTTCCTTTAAACCTACAAATGTAAACACTGCAATAGGAGATTGGTGTTCTCTAGATAGAATAAAAGCACCGTCTTTAAATGGGGCTAATAGTACAGATGTATCATCTGGCACACCACCTTCAGGAAATATTACAATGCTGTCTCCTTCTGCCATTCTTTCGGCGCATCTTTTATATACTTCGGCTCGGCTTCTGGCAGAACTTCTATCTACCATTACACAAATTCTTTTATAGATTGTACCAAAAATAGGGATTTTCACCAATTCTTTCTTCCCTACAAAACAAATAGGATGTTTTGGAAACAAAATTACAGGAAGCATAATGTCCATAATAGAAGTATGATTGGCGATAATTACATATTGCTGGTCTTTGTCTATTTTTTTATCGGTAAGCTTTATTAATTCATATCTGAATCCCATTCCGTAGAAAATTCCCTTGCACCATAATCTCACAAAAAAATAGGCATATTTGTAATGCTCTTTTCTAAATGATAAAATATATACAGGAACAAAAAATATAATGAGCAGAATACCAGCTATGATAATCATCCATCCGCGCCATAAATAATTAAGTAGCTTCGTCATTTTTTAGCCGTTAAAAATTACATTTTTCTTTACAGAATAATTGAGAATAGAAACCAATATAATAGCAGATATTTTGCTAATCATTTCTGGGCTTATGGTATAGATTGATAAGTCTAAATTGTCTTTAAAAATGTATCGAAAGAAAATCTGGAAAAATAGTAAACTTAATAGAGTAGATAAAAAAGAAATAAACATAAAGTAGGCAAACTCTTTTTTCTTAGAATGCTTGCCTCTTTCAAAAACAAACCAGATACTCAGGAAATAATTAAAAATAATACCACAAAAAGTTGAGAATATATTACTTAGAGGAAAGTGTATCCCATGAAAATCTTTCTCAGAAGTAAACAGATTAGGAATATATACACTAAATAACTTGAAGCTGCCAATTTCTACAATTGCGCTAAGACCTCCTGCGATAATGAAAAACAGAACTTGTTTTTGTTTTAATAAAAGTTGTTTCATAAAATTTCTAACCCACAAATTTAAACTTAAATGTTAAAGTTTGATAAAAACTAATAAAAAATTTTTTTGTTTCGAAAATTTGTATAATTTAGATAACATAAAATATTAATAGAAACGCATAGTAAAAAACTCATTTTCATAGAAATATGGAAGTGTTTTTTTATCTAAAAAACATCACAAAATACCACAATTATTTTCTTAAACACCAAAAAAAATAATAATGAAAACTCCAAGATCTTACAGGAAATTTCAATTTCAACAAGATAAAATTAGAAATCTTGAAGAGAAGAGTCCTCGTTTTAAAAGAATTTATACCGAGTTCGAAAACCTCTCAGACGAAATTTGGGATATAGAAACAGGAGACAGAGATTCCGTACCAGATGATTTTATGATGGCACTTCAGTTACAAACTAATTTTCTAGAAGACGAGATAGACAACTGGCTTAGTCTAAAAGATGAAGAAATCGTAGAGTAATTTGAAGAAAATTCCTATTTTCGCAGGATAAACATTCTTATAGTATGATTGCAATTGTTGATGGTGGTTCTACGAAATGTGATTGGGTAATTCTGGAAAATTCTGGAAAAATTTCTCAAAAAACCGAAAGCATCGGTTTTAATCCTAATATTATAAATGCCGACCTTATTCCTCAGGAAATCGAAAAAAATCCGCATTTATTTCTTATCAAAAACCAATTAGATTACATTTATTTTTATGGTTCTGGTTGCGGAACTGTAGAAAACGCTTTGCTTGTAGAGACACAATTGCAAAAAGTTTTTCCGTATGCTAAAGTAACTGTAAAAGAAGATCTTACCGCAGCTGCTTATGCTGCATATAATGGTAAACCTGCCATAGTTTGTATTCTAGGAACGGGGTCTAATTCTTGTTATTTTGATGGAGAATCCATCAGAAGAGATTTACCATCACTTGGTTTTTTAATTGGTGACGAAGGCAGTGGTAGCGCTCTCGGAAAGCATTTAGTAAGAAGATTTTTTATGAAAAAACTACCTCAAGACCTTCACCAAGAATTTGTAGAAACATATCATTTGACCATAGAAGATGCTATTAAAAATATGTATCACAATCCTCGTGCTAATGCTTATTTAGCAGAGTTTAATAAATTTGTAGTTCAAAGAAAACAACATCCGTATTTTCAAAATATGGTTTTTGATGAGATGAAGAATTTTTTTGAGTATCAAGTTTTACCTTACGAAGAAGCCAGAGAAGCAGAAATTAATTTCATAGGTTCTATTGCTTATTATTATGAAGATATACTAAGAGCAGCGGCAGCAGAACTTAATCTAACCGTAGGTCATATCGTTCAAAAACCCATAGAAAGTCTGGTAGAATTTCACAAAAAATATATTTTCAACCAATTATAAAAATACCCAAACAATAATTTTTCAAAATTATGTCTAACAAAACTCATAGAGACCAAGAACAATTCAGGCAAGCAGCGCTTGATTATCATAAATCAGAACCAAAAGGCAAAATAGAGGTTATTCCTTCTAAACCACATTCATCTCAGAGAGATTTATCTTTGGCTTATTCGCCAGGAGTAGCAGAACCTTGCTTAGAAATCGAAAAAAATCCAAAAACAGTCTATGAATATACATCTAAAGGTAATTTAGTAGCCGTAATTTCAAACGGAACGGCAGTTCTAGGATTGGGTGATATAGGTGCTGAGGCTTCTAAACCTGTAATGGAAGGTAAAGGTCTATTGTTTAAAATCTTTGCAGATATCAATGTTTTTGATATTGAAATTAACGAAAAAGACCCAGATAAATTTATAGAAATTGTAAAAGGAATTGCTCCTACTTTTGGCGGGATTAACCTAGAAGATATTAAAGCACCAGAAGCTTTTTACATAGAACAGAGATTAAAAGAAGAGCTAGATATTCCTTTAATGCACGATGACCAGCACGGTACTGCAATTATTTCGGCGGCAGCTCTTATTAATGCTTTAGAATTAGCAGGTAAGAAAATAGAAGAAGTAAAAATGGTGGTGAACGGTGCAGGAGCAGCAGCTATTGCTTGTACCAAATTATATGTCGAGCTTGGTCTTAACAAAAAAAATGTACTGATGTGTGATTCTAAGGGCGTAATCAATCATAAGAGAGAAAACCTAACTCCAGAAAAAATTGATTTTATTGCTCATACCGAAATCGAAACGCTAGAAGATGCTTTGAAGGGAGCTGATGTTTTTGTAGGTCTTTCTAAAGGAAATGTAATGACGGCAGAAATGTTGCAATCTATGGCAGATAATCCTTTGGTTTTTGCGCTGGCAAATCCTACTCCAGAAATTGATTATAATCTGGCAGTTTCTGTGAGAGAAGATGTAATTATGGCAACTGGTAGAAGTGATTTTCCTAATCAGGTAAATAATGTGCTAGGTTTTCCATACATTTTCCGTGGTGCATTAGATGTACAAGCTTCTGGAATTAATGAAGAAATGAAATTAGCCGCAGTTCGTGCCATCGCAGATTTAGCCAAAGAACCCGTTCCAGAAATGGTGAAACTTGCTTATAATGTTAAAAATTTAGGCTTCGGAAGAGAATATTTTATCCCGAAACCTTTTGATAATAGACTTTTGACCAAAGTTTCTATCGCCGTTGCAAAAGCGGCTATAGACAGTGGAATTGCAGGGAAACCTATTATGGATTTCGAAGCCTACGAAACTCAGTTATTAGACAGAATGGGAAGAGACGAAAAACTCATCAGAATGATGCAAAATCGTGCCCGCTCTAACCCGAAAAGAGTAGTACTAGGAAATGCCGAAGAATATAATGTGCTAAAAGCTGCGCAGATTTTATATGAAGAAGGAATAGCGCATCCTATTTTATTAGGAGAAAAAAAATACATTTTGGAACAAATGGAAAAATTTGATATTCATTTAGATATTCCTATTGTAGATCCTTCGGATGATGACCAAGAAGAAAACCGCAGAAAATATAGAAAAACACTTTGGGAGCTTAGAAACAGAAAAGGCGTAAATGAATATATTGCCAAAAGATTGGTAAGACAAAGAGATTATTTCGGGCCACTAATGCTGAAACATGGTGATACAGATGCTCTGATTGTAGGGTATTCTAAAAATTATAGAACCGTACTAAAACCTGTACTTGAGTTGATAGAAAAAGATAAAGGCGTTGACAGAGTAGCAGCTATGATGATGATTCTGTCTGATAAAAAACCCTATTTCTTTGCAGATACTTCTATTAATCAAAATCCGACTGCTGAGGAAATGGCAAACATTGCAAAAATGGCGGAAGTAACCATCAAAACTTTTGCGATAGAACCTAGAATTGCGATGCTTTCTTACGAAAACTTCTCTTCTAATGCAGAAATTTCTAAAAAAGTAGCCAAAGCAGTAGAAATTCTTCATCAGAAATATCCTAATATGATTGTAGATGGAGAAATACAACCAGATTTTGCGATGGATGCAGATCAACTTCGTGATTATCCTTTCTCAAAACTTGGAGATACACCAGCCAATACTTTTATCTTCCCAAATCTAGAAAGTGCTAATCTCTCTTACAAAATTATCAGAGGAATGAAGGTTGCCCAAGTAGTAGGGCCTATTTTGATGGGACTAAGCCAGCCTGTTCACGTACTGCAAATGAGAGCCAGCGTAGATGAAATTGTGAATCTCGCTACTATTGCAGTTTTAGATGCACAGATGAGAGAATAAATTAACTTAATAATTATAATAAACCCCTCTTTTTGGTCATAAAAGAGGGGTTGTTTTTAGAAATTTATTTGTCTAATATTTTCTTAATTAATACAATCTGAGCCAGATGATAGTAACAGTGTTCTATCATTCCGTCTATATTTCTTTGGTAGCTTCCGTATTTTTCATTTACAAAAGCTTCAGCTAGTTTTTCTTCTGGAAGTTTCTCAACTAAATTTGCAAATTCTTCCGAATCTTTCCAGAATTTTATGAGGAAGTTTTGCCATTCTTCTTGTGAATTTATTTCAGGGAAATCAAAACTATATTGGTCTCTTATTTCTAGATTACCTCCCAAAAAAACATTTTTAACACCATTAATATAATAATGAATGTGCTGTGCAAGAACAGAAATAGTATTTAAGTTTTGAAATTGAGTTGTTGCCGTTTTCCAATCTAGATTTTCTAATTCTTTTTTGAAATTGGTATTGGCGATCCAAGTTCCATTTAAAATAACTTCTCGGAATCTATTGGCAAGATAGGTTTGTCTATTCATTTTTTTATCAATTTAAATGAGACCTAAAAATAAAAACGCCAAAATAGATTTCTTTTGGCGCTTTTCTTTTTATGCATACATACCTTCAATCAACGAATTGAGTTTTTCTAAAACCACTCTTCTTTTAATTTTAAGAGTAGGAGTTATTTCGCCTTTTTCTATAGTAAATTCTTCTGGCAAAAGTTTGAATTTTTTAATTTTTTCGTAAGATGCAAATTCCTTTTGAATATCAGCCACTATTTTTTCGAATTTTTCTTTGATGAAAGGAGATTCTAATAGTTTTTTCTTCTCTTCTATAGTTAGTGAAACATAATTTTTAAACTCTTGATACTTCTCAATTAAAGTTTCAAAATCTGGTACAATCACCGCCGAAACATAAGGCTTTCCTTCCGCAATTACCATAGCTTGTGAAATTTCTGGATGAGATTGCAACGGAATCTCTATAGTTTGTGGTGCGATGTATTTTCCGTTTGAGGTCTTCATCAAATCTTTAATTCTATCTACGATATACAAGTTTCCGTTTTCATCTATTCTGCCAGCATCGCCTGTTCTGAAATAGCCATCTTCTGTAAAAACTTTGGCAGTTTCTTCTTCGTTTTTATAGTAACCTTTCATTACGCCACCATATTTTACCAAAATTTCGTCTTCAGCACCTATTTTTATTTCTACTCCAGGTAACGGAATTCCTACACTTCCATATACATAATTTTTGGTAGGTAGAGCAGTTACAGTAGCTGTAGTTTCGGTTAATCCGTATCCTACAATTACAGGTAAACCAATGGCTGCAAAGAATTCGGAAATTTCTTTTTTCAGCATGGCACCACCACAAGGCAAGAATTCTAGATTTCCGCCCAATTCATTTTTAATTTTTTTGAAAACCAAAGCATTAAAGAATTTATGCTGAAGATTCAAGCCAAATGGAATAGAAGCTCCTGTTCTTTTTTTATCGGCAACTCTAGCACCAACTTCCAATGCTTTTTTGAACAATTTTTGTTTGGTTGGCGATGCTGCATCTATTTTTTTTACCAAAGTTTGATACACTTTTTCATAGAATCTAGGTACAGCACACATTGCGTTTGGTTGTACTTGTTTTAAAGCACTAAGAATATTTTTTGGGTCTTCTAAAATCGCTACTTCACCACCCTGAGAAAGTACATATAAAGTCCACGCTCTTTCAAAAATATGGCTTAAAGGCAAGAAAGCCAAAGATTTCATAGTATGTAAATTCTCAAATCCAAAAAACTGATTGTGAGCGCTAATTACATCTTTGAAACAACCGTGCGATAGCATCACACCTTTTGGTGTACCTGTAGTCCCAGAAGTGTAGAGAATGGTTGCTAAATCATCATCAGAAATTTCCGCTATTTTTCTTTCGGTAGAGAAATGCTTTATAAAATCTGGAAAATAGGTGATATTTTCTGCCTCGTCTTTTATAATATGAGAGGTGAAAATATGAAGTTTTTTATTGAGATGAGTTTCTGCGCTTTTCAGGATTTCTAACTGGGGAGTATCACCCACCAAAATATGTTGCATTTCGGTTTGTTTAATGATGTATTCTGTTTGTGCATAATTGTTAGTGGCGTAAATAGGGATGGTGACAGCGCCTAACATTTGTGTTGCAACATCAAAAATGACCCAATCTTTAGAGTTTTGCGAAAAAACGCCTACGCAGTCTCCTTTTTTTACATCCAAAGTATGAAGTCCGTTTGCGGTTTGGCATACCTTGTTCCAAAATTCTTTCCAAGTTAAGATAATAAGGTTTTCTCCATCTCTGTAACTGATGGCGTTTTTATTCGGAAGATTTTGAGCGTTTTTTTCTAACAGCTGTATTAATTTCATTTTTGCAAAGAATAGTTTTAAAATTTAGAATTTTCCAAATTTAATTAAATTATAATTCATAAAGTAAAATTTTATGAATTTTTAATATTGTCTCAATGTGTTAAAATAGAGATTTTATAGTATGTATATCATAAAAGGTTCATAATTTTACCTTAAATTAATCCTAAATAAAAATTACATATGCTAACTTTTAATCCTAAATTGATATGTTGTGCACTGTTGATTTCAGTCGCAGGATATTCACAAGAGATTGTAAAACAATCAGTTCTTAGTTATCAAACTAAAGAATATCAATCCAAAAGAACCGTTTTTGTAAATTCTTTACTGTCTAAAATGACTTTAGACGAAAAATTGGGTCAATTAAACCTTCCTGGTGCTGGTGATATTACTACTGGTCAAGCTCAAAGTTCTGATATCGGAAAAAAAATTGAAGAAGGAAAAGTGGGAGGTCTTTTCAATATAAAAGGAGTTGAAAAAATCAGAGAAGTACAAAAAGTAGCGGTAGAAAAAAGCCGTTTAAAAATTCCTTTAATTTTCGGGATGGACGTTATTCACGGTTACGAAACCAATTTCCCAATTCCACTAGGTTTAGCTTCTTCTTTTGATACTAATTTGGTGCAACAATCTGCTAGAATTGCTGCTAATGAGGCAAGTGCTGATGGTATTAACTGGACTTTCTCACCAATGGTAGATATTTCTAGAGACCCAAGATGGGGAAGAGTAGCAGAAGGTGGTGGTGAAGATCCATATCTAGGTTCTCAAATGGCAAAATCTATGGTTTTTGGTTATCAAGGAAAAGATTTATCTCTTAAAAATACCATTTTAGCATGTGTGAAGCATTTTGCATTATATGGAGCTCCAGACGCAGGTAGAGATTACAATACAGTAGATATGAGCCACGTAAGAATGTATAATGAGTATTTTCCTCCTTATAAAGCTGCGGTAGATGCAGGGGTAGGCTCTGTAATGGCTTCTTTCAATGAAGTGGATGGAATTCCTGCTACTGGTAATAAATGGTTAATGACAGAAGTTCTTAGAAATCAATGGAAATTCAAAGGTTTTGTAGTTACAGATTATACTGGTATCAATGAAATGATAGACCACGGAATGGGAGATTTACAACAAGTTTCTGCCTTAGCAATGAACGCTGGTGTAGATATGGATATGGTAGGCGAAGGTTTTCTTACTACTCTTAAAAAATCTGTACAAGAGGGAAAAGTAAACATCAAACAAATAGATTTGGCGGTAAAAAGAATTTTAGAAGCTAAGTATGATTTAGGACTTTTTGATGATCCTTATAAATATTGTGATGTAAACAGAGCTAAAACTGAAGTTTTCAGTCAAGCGAATAGAGATGTTGCAAGAAATATTTCTGCACAATCTATGGTTTTAATGAAAAATACTAACGAAATTTTGCCATTAAAATCACAAAAAAATATTGCAGTTATTGGTCCATTAGCAGACAATGCCGAAAATATGCCAGGAACTTGGAGTGTAGCAGCTAAGCACAAAGATGCTGTTTCTCTTTTTGCAGGACTTAAACAAACTTTCGGAAATTCTATAAATTTCACCTATGCTAAAGGTTCTAATGTAGATTATGATGCTACTTTCGAGCAAAATGCTGCAATGTTTGGTAAAAACACTTATAGAGACAGCAGAAGCAAAGAAGAAATGCTGAAAGAAGCGGTAGATGTAGCTAGCAAAGCAGATGTAATTCTTCTTGCCATTGGTGAAACTGCTGAAATGAGTGGCGAATCTAGTTCTAGAACAAATATTTCTATTCCACAAGCTCAAAAAGATTTATTAAAAGAATTGAAAAAAACAGGCAAACCAATTGTCTTGGTATTATTTGCTGGTAGAGCAATGGAAATAAACGACGAGACCAAATTAGCAGATGCAATTCTTAATGTTTGGTTCCCCGGTTCTGAAGCTGGTTTGGCAATTTCAGATGTTCTTTATGGTAAAGTAAATCCTTCCGCTAAATTACCAATGACTTTCCCAAGAAGTGTAGGTCAAATTCCAATTTTCTACAATCACAAAAATACAGGAAGACCTTTAGACGCCTCTAAAACAGAGAAATGTGAGTTCCAAAAATTCCGTTCTAATTATTTAGACGAATGTAATACACCACTTTATCCATTTGGTTATGGTCTAAGTTACACTCAGTTTGCATATAATAATTTGAATGTAAGTTCTAAAAATTTAAAAGGAAATCAAACGCTTAAAGTTTCTGTAGAATTAAAAAATTCAGGAAAATATGATGGTGCAGAAATTGTTCAATTATACATCAGAGATTTAGTAGGTAGCAATACCAGACCAGTAAAAGAACTGAAAGGTTTCCAAAAAGTTTTCTTAAAAGCTGGTGAATCTAAAACGGTTACTTTCAACGTAACTCCAGAAGATCTTAAATTCTATGACAATAATCTGAAATACGATTGGGAATCTGGTGAATTTGAATTCTTTGTAGGTGGAGACTCTCAAAAAACGGTTTCTCAGAAAGTTACTTGGAATAAATAAATCTCTAAAAATGAGAACTTTATTAATCGCATTGTTTTCTGTTGCGTTTTTTTCGGCGCAACAGAAGACTTACTGTAATCCTATCAATGTAGATTACGGATATACCCCAATTCCTAATTTTGCAACTCAGGGAAAACACAGAGCAACTGCAGATCCTGTGATTCTGAATTTCAAAGGCAAATATTACCTTTTTAGTACCAATCAATGGGGATATTGGTGGAGTGAAGATATGTCTAACTGGAATTTTATTTCCAGAAAATTCTTAAAACAAACCGATGAGTTTCCTCAATTTCCTCCAGGAGCTTTCAGAATGCCGAATCAAAAAGCAGATCCAAGCATTAAAATTTATGATGAACTCTGCGCGCCTACAGATAGAGTAATGTTTGCCAATATTAAAAATTATAAGGATTTAAACCTCAAAATCTACCACGGTGGAATGGATGATGTGGTTTTACCAGAAAATGCATTTAATTTTTGGATGAAAGTTCACCCCATTAATCCAAAAGCAGAACTCATTATTTTCCCAAATGATAATCACAATTCTTGGGATTCTACTTATTCTAATCCTGCTTTATATGAATGGATGCTTTCTCAAAAAAAATAAAACATACCTTAAAAAAAATATATCGAAGCCTTCTGATTGTTCAGAAGGTTTTGTTTTTCTTATTCATTTCTAAATGTGTATTTTTGCTTTTTTAACAAAATTTTAATAAATGATATTTTTCTTAAAAGGAATAGTTCAAGAGCTTACTCCTACTTATGCCGTTTTAGATGTAAACGGTGTAGGATATTATGTTGGGATTAGCCTTCAGACTTCTAATAAATTAACTTTGGGCAAAGAAACCTTCATCTTTACTCAGCAAATCATCAGAGAAGATGCGCATCTGCTTTTTGGGTTTCATACCAAAGAAGAAAAAGAAATGTTTAATCTGTTGATTTCTGTAAATGGTGTAGGAGCAGTTTCTGCACTTATTCTGCTATCTTCATTAGATCTAAAAGACATAGCGCAAGCTATCCTTAATAAAAACAGTGCACTACTACAAAAGGTAAAAGGAGTAGGTGCTAAAACCGCCGAAAGAATTATTGTAGATTTAAAAGATAAAGTATTGAAATTCGGGGCTTCTGATGAAAATAATTCTACGTTTGTGGATAATAAAGTACGAGAAGAATCGTTATCTGCTTTAGAAGTTTTGGGCATTTCTAGAAAAATGTGCGAGAAAATTGCAGATAGAATTTTAAAACAAAATCCAGACATCCAAACAGAAGATTTGGTGAAACAGATTTTAAAAAACTTATAATTATAAAAAACACAAGTGAAGAAAAATTTCCCACTATACAAACATAACTATTTCATATTCATTTTTATGTGCATTTCGGCACTGGTTTTTGCGCAACAAAAACCTGCTGATAGTGCTTCTATATCTATTAGGAAAGACTTTTCTCTGCCTAATCCTACGAAGTATGAACCATTCTATGATGTAAAAACAGGCAACTACTACCTCTACCCAAAAATTGGAAATACCGTAGTAGGAGCTCCTATTGTTTTAACGCCCAAAGAGTATGCACAATATAATTTAAACAAACAACTTACAGGTTATTATCAAAAAAAATTAGGAGATATTAATCTTTATAAAGAAGATAAAAAAGATGCCGAAAAGAAAGGGCTAATTCCTGCAATTATGGTAAGAAATAAAATCTTCGAAACCCTATTTGGAAGTAATAAGATTGAAATAATTCCGAATGGTTTTGCAAGTTTTGATTTGGGTGGTTTATACCAAAAAATAGACAATCCATTAATCTTACCACAGAATAGAACCAATTTTGCCATTAATATCCAGCAGAGAATTCAGTTGGGGTTAACAGGTAAGGTTGGAGAGAATCTTCAGCTAAAAGCCAATTATGATACCCAAAGTGGTTTTGCTTTTGAAAATAGAATGAATTTGGTTTGGCAGGCCAAAGGAAGTTGGAAGGATTTACAGAATAAAGCATTAGGTGAAGTAAAAGATTTTAACAAAGGTGGCGAAGATAAAATCATAAAAAGAGTAGAATTTGGTAACGTAAATATGCCACTTTCTACGAATCTTATCAGAGGTTCTGAATCTCTTTTTGGGCTAAAAACAGAGTTTCAATTGGGGAAAACGTATGGTACTTTGGTGCTATCTCAGCAACAAGGTGAAGCTAGAAATATAGTAGTGCAAGGTGGTGGTGTAATGCAAACCTTCAAAATAAATGCGATAGAATACGAAGATAATCAGCACTATTTCTTAGGACAGTATTTCCTTAATAATTATGACAATGCTTTGCTTAATTATCCGCTCATTAATTCTAGAATTTCCATTTCTAGATTAGAAGTTTGGGTTTTAGACCAAGGAACGGGTAATCTTCAGGAGCAAAAAACCATTTTGGGAGTTAGAGATTTAGGTGAAGGAAATTCTGGTACACCAGACAACTCACAAAGTGGAGTTTATACTTCTATTACGTCACTTCCTGGGATTAGAGATGTGAATGCCGCTTACAATGCAGTAAACGGAAATAGTTTACCTACGTCCGCAGGAAACACGCCTTATCAAGACGGCGAGCATTTTATTTTTAATAGAAAAGCAAAAAGATTAAATACTACAGAATACAACTTTAATCCGCAATTAGGGTATATATCTCTTAATCAAAGATTAAATGACAACCAACTTTTGGCGGTCTCTTTCTCATACACCCTTTCTGGAGATAGTAAAGTCTATAAAGTTGGGGAATTTTCTGAAGAAAGTCCAGTAATTGTGACCAAGCTTTTAAAACCCAATGTCTTGGTAAAAACATCATCACCAATGTGGGATTTGATGATGAAAAACGTGTATTCTCTCAATGCCAATCAGATAGATTCTCAGAATTTTATGTTGAATCTTTTGTACAAAGATCCACAAAATGGTAAGGTCAATTATTTACCTGGAACCTCTGTTGCTGATATTAATTTATTGAAATTAATGAATTGGGATAGATTAAATGTAAATAATGATAGCCAACAAAACGGAAACGGAACATCTGGAGATGGGCTTTTTGATTTTGTACAAGGTATAACGGTAGATGCACAAAACGGACGTGTGATTTTCACCAAAGCGAAACCTTTTGGTAGTTATCTTCAAGGTATATTGGGAAGTAATGACCCGAAATTTGTTTTTAATGATTTATATACTCAGCAGAAACAAGTAGCAGCGCAAAATAATTTGGCATTAAGATATATTATGGAAGGGAGATACAAAGGTGCACAAGGTACAGGTATCTCTTTAAATGCAATCAATGTTCCGAAAGGTTCGGTGAAGGTTACTGCTAATGGTGTAGCACTTACAGAAGGCGTAGATTATACCGTAGATTATATGCTAGGGCAAGTTACCATTATAAATGAAGCGGTAAAACAATCTGGGCAAGCCATTAACGTAAGTTTAGAAAACCAATTGACTTTTAATACCCAGCGTAAAACCTTTATGGGAGTTAATTTGGAAAGAAAATTTAGTGACAATTTAACTGCTGGTGTTTCTGTAATTAACTACTCAGAAAGACCACTCACCCAAAAAGTACAAATGGGACAAGAATCCGTCAATAATACGATGGCTGGTTTTAACCTAATGTATAACAATCAAGCTCCGTTTTTAACAAGGCTTACAGATAAAATACCTTTTGTAAATACCGAAGCGCCTTCTAATCTTAATTTTAAAATAGAAGGAGCATACCTTATACCTGGGCAGAATAAAGGAATTAATGACCAATCTTACATAGATGATTTTGAGCAAAGTACTTCTAAAATCTCTTTGAAAGAACCTGCAATGTGGGCTTTGGCTTCTAAGCCAGAAAAAAGTAAAGACCCAATTTTTGGCAATAGTTCATCAGATAATATTGATAATGGTAATGGCAGAGGTCTTCTTTCTTGGTACACCATAGACCCAAGATTCTACGGTGTAGGCGGTAAAGCGCCAAACGGTATAAATGCAGATGCGCTTTCTAATCACGCATCTAGAAGAGTACAAATGTCTGAACTTTTTAACAACAGAGATTTTGTAGCTGGTGAACAAACTTTTTCTAACACTTTTGATATTACATATTATCCTAAAGAAAGAGGTCCATATAATTTTAATCAATTAAATGAAGCGACTAGCCAAAGATGGGCAGGACTTATGAGACCTATTTCGGTGTCTAATTTTACCAATTCTAATATAGAATATGTAGAGTTTTGGATGATGGATCCTTATGCAGATGGTAAACCATTAGGTACCAATCCTAGGTTAATGCTACAATTAGGTAATATATCAGAAGATGTTTTAAAAGACGGGAAACTCCAATACGAAAATGGTTTACCTACCCCTAATGTACCTGCCAAAACATCTACAACTAATCTAGGAGTACAGCCAGAACAATTCCCAGTTTTATATGCTTTTTCTACAGAAAACGAAGAGAGAACTGCACAAGATGTAGGTTTTGATGGATTAGATGATAGTACAGAAGCTACCAAGTTTGGGACTAATTTTATTAATCCTGTAACCAATACTCCAGACCCAGCTTCTGATAATTTTATTTTCTATTTGTCTAATCAATTTCAAGGGGCTCTAGCTTCTTCATTACAAGAGAGATACAGATATTTTAGAAATCCAGATGGTAATTCTAAGTCTAATTCTCTAGAAGTGGCTTCACAATCACCAGATGCAGAAGACATTAACAAAGATTATAACTTAGACCAAAGTGAAAACTATAACCAATACAATATTAGTTTATTGCCTTCGGATTTGGTGGTAGGTAGAAACAATATTGTAGATATGAAAGAAGTATCTGCTAGATTCCAAAACGGACAAACCTCTAAAAACAAATGGTATTTGTTCAGAATTCCAGTTGCCAATTATGATGATACTACCGAAGGCAGTGCTACAGATGCAGCGCAGCTTCTTAATAATGTGCGTTTTTCTAGATTATTGCTTGCAGGTTTTGATAATACTTCTACCATTCGTTTCGGTACTTTTGATTTGGTAAGAAGTGACTGGAGAAAATATACTAAGCAGATTTATTCTAACTCTGTTCCGAGTAGTTCAGAAGGAACTGGTGCGCCAGATACAACTAAATTTGATGTAGGTAGCGTAAATATAGAAGAAAATGCCTTAGGAACACCCCCTTACGTATTGCCTCCAGGTATTGACAGACAAGTGCTTAGTGGTAATTCTGGTGCACAAAGACAAAACGAAGCCTCTCTTTATTTAAAAGCTAAAGACCTAAAAGATGAAGCAAGGGGAGTTTTCAAAAATGTGGCTTTGGATATGAGAAGATTCCAAAATCTAGAATTATTTGTTCATGCTGAAAATGCACGTAATCCTATGGATTCTAATTTAGATGATGAAGCTAAATTTTTCATTAGATTTGGTAGTGATAATACAGATAATTATTATGAATATGAATCTTCTCTTAAATATACCAATGCTACTTCCACATCTCCTTTAGATATTTGGCCTACAGAAAATACCGTAAACCTAGAAATCCAAAAATTTGTAGATGCTAAACTAAAAAAAGACCAGTCAGGTGGAAATATAGACGAAAGATTCTCAGAACAGTTAGATGATGATGGTCATAAAATGATCTATGTAAAGGGGCGTCCATCTTTAGGAAACATTTCTACCATTATGATTGGAGTTAGAAATAGTTCTAAGGAAGGTGCTACTAAAGACATTATACTTTGGGTAAACGAAATAAGACTTTCTGGTATAGAAAACAAAGGAGGTTATGCAGGAACCGCGAGTTTAAATTTCAATTTAGGAGATTTTGCAGTAGTTAATGCTTCTGGTGCTTATTCTACAATAGGTTTTGGTTCTATTACTCAGAAACCATCAGAAAGAGCACAAACTACCAATTCTGCTTTCGGAATTACTACTACGGTAAATGTAGATAAATTCCTTCCAGAGAAAATGGGGCTTAAAATTCCTGTCAATTATTCTTACTCTCAGACCACGGAAGATCCGAAATATAATCCTCTGAATGATGATGTAGAGTTTAATAAAGACCCTAAGAAAAACGAACTTAAGAAGATTGCCAGAACTTTTACTCAGCAGAGAAGTTTAGGAATTCTTAATATGAGAAAAGAAAGAACCAATCCTAATAAAAAACCGAAATTCTATGATGTAGAAAACATCTCGATTACGGCAATTTATAATGATGATTTCTACAGAGATATTTATACCAAAACTAATTTCAGACAATATCTGAGAGGTAATATAGATTATAACTTTAATTTTAAACCTTGGAGCTTAAAACCATTTAATAAAATGGTAAGTGATACTGCAAAATCTTATAAATATTTAAGATGGGTAAAAGAAGTTAATTTCAATATTGTACCTACCAGAATCTCTTTCCGTACAGAATTAGACAGAAATTACAACGAGTTAGAATTTAGAAATATAGATGCAATACTAAACGGAAACTCTGGTCAAGATTTTGATGTCATCAGAAACAGAAATTTCTTCTTCGGTTGGCAATATAATGTACAGTTTGCATTAACTAAATCTTTGAAACTAGACATTTCTTCTGCTACCAGAACTCTTAATGATAATCTTAATGTAAATGCTTTTTCTAGATCTTCAATTTTTGAAAACCCTTTCAGAGCAGGAAGACCGGTATTGTATAATCACAGAATTCAATTGAATTATAAATTTCCGTTTGAGTACTTACCTTATTTAGATTTCTTAAATGCTGAGGTAGGTTATGGCACACAATACAACTGGAGCGCACGTTCTACGGTTCTTACCGCCAATCCATCAGATAATCTAGGAAACTTGGCGCAGAATACCCGTAATATTAATGCTACAGGTAGTGCAGATTTTAGTTCTTTCTTTAATAAATTTAATTATTTCAGAAAAGTAAACGAAGTAATGTCTAAACGCAAGGCAGAAATTGATTCGCTTAATAATGCCTATACTCAACTTTATGCTAAAAAAGGAACTAAAAAAGATTTCAAAAGTTACACTTTCAAAAATAGATTAAAACCATTGCAAGCATTTGCATACGCACTTACTTCTATTAAGCAAATAGACTTTAATTATACAGAAAATAACGGAACTGTTCTACCAGGGCTTTTGTCTTCGCCTAATTTCTACGGTTACGGACAAGGACTTGGTGGTCCTACCTTAGGATTCTTACTGGGGTCGCAGGCAGATATCAGAAGGTATGCCATAGAAAACAGTTGGATTTCTAGCTCTACTTTAATGACAGATGCGTACTCTCAGTTAACCAATCAGACATTTAACGGGAATATCCAGATTCAGCCAGCCAATGATTTGAGGATAGATCTTACTTTTGCTAGAAATTATGCTAAAAATTTAATTCACAGCAATTATAATTTATTAATTAATGGAGATTACTCTTACCAAAGTGAATTGATAACTTTTACCAATTCTAATATCATCTTTGGTACAAGTTTTATGAACGGAGCAGGTATTTACAATAAAATTATAGAAAATACCAAAATCATTTCTCAGTCTTATGGAGGCACATTAGGAGCAGATGGTTATGCAGAAGGCTATAGTAAGGCAAATGCTTATGTCTTAATCCCAGCATTTCAAGCCGCAATAGAAGGTAAATCACCAACTAGAAATGATCCTGCCAAATCAAAATTTCCATTACCAAATTGGAAGCTAGTTTATTCAGGACTTAAAAATATTCCTTTCATCAATAGCAAGTTTTCTAAGTTTGATGTTTTGCATGCTTACACATCTACTTATACAGCTACAGGTATCCAGAGAAGTGTAGATTATTATAATTTCCAAACCAATTCTATTAGTGATCCATCATTATCTGGCAAAGATGCTAACGGAGACTTTTATAATCCTTACACCTTTACAACTATAGGTTACATAGAAGAATTTTCTCCGCTATTAGGAGCAGATGTTACCATGAGAAACAATATGCAGTTCAAATTTGCATATAACAGGAGCAGGTTATATTCATTAGGTTTAGTAAATACTACACTTACCGAAGATTTAGGGTCAGAGTTTGTAGTAGGTTTTGGGTATATTCTTAAGGATTTAAAACTAAAAGTAAGATTCAAAGGAAAAGAAAGAGATCTAAAAAGCGACCTTAATATAAGAGCAGATTTCTCTCTCAGAGATAATCAGACCAGAATTAGTAATTTCCTTCTAGATGATTCACAGATTACAGGAGGTCAAAAATTATTCAGCCTTAAATTAACAGCAGATTACAATATTTCGCAAAATTTTAATCTTAAGTTCTTTTATGATCAGATGATGACCAAGTACAAAATCTCTACAGCATTTCCACTTTCTACCATTAGAGCCGGTCTTACCGCTACATTTAATTTTGGAGGAGGGCAAGGATTTTAATCATTACACATTATATATATAGTATAGAACCGGCAATCAGTCGGTTCTTTTTTTATCCCAATCTTTATTTTGCAACTTTATCAAAAATCCGTATTTTTGGAAAAATAATAAATTTTAAAATGAGCACACCATCAGAACTTAAGTACACCAAAGATCACGAATGGATTAAAATCGAAAACAACGTGGCTACCATCGGTATCACAGACTTCGCACAAGGAGAATTAGGAGACATCGTTTTTGTAGATGTAGATTCTCTAGAAGACGAACTAAGCGCAGGAGATGTTTTCGGAAGTGTAGAAGCAGTAAAAACCGTATCAGACCTATACTTACCAGTTTCTGGTAAAGTAATAGAATTTAACGAAGCTCTAGAAAACGAACCAGAACTAGTAAACACAGATCCTTATGGTAAAGGTTGGATCATAAAACTAGAAATTTCAGCAGACGCAGACCAATCAGAGCTACTTACCGCAGAGCAATACCAAGAACTCATTGGATAAAATTTCAAAAATATTCAGAATCGTATTGCCCATTTATTGGGCAATACTTACATATATGCTCCTCAAGCCAGGTGTAGAAAACCAAGAATATTGGTTTATGTTTTCAGGCATAGACAAAATCATACACCTATCCATCTTTGCATTCTTAGGATTATCCTTCAGCGCAGCATTCCCCAAAACCCAATTTTCCATATACATATATATAATGCTTATCTACGCATTCCTCACAGAAATCCTTCAAGAAGAAATGCACCTAGGTAGAAGCATGGAAACCTTAGACATCATAGCAGACACTATTGGCATATTTATCGGTTATTTCTTTTTCAAGAAAATAAAAAACTTATTCTAAAAGCCGAAGCTCTTCCAACTTCAAAATATATTGTAAGCATTATATTATAATAAGATTCAGTACATAATATAAATTTAAGCGTAAAGGTGTAAAATTTTCAATTTTAAATAATCACAATTTCAAATCACAAAATTTTAACTTTGTTACAAATGAAAATCTTTGATTTTCTTGCGACTTTGCATTTTTACTGTAAATTATATAATCATAATAATTTTTGATACTCTACTACCAATTGTAATATATAATACAACGTACAAAAAAAACTCTCTACCCAATTTTTATCAGGGCAGCTATTCCGCCTTCCGCTCCCAATCTTTTTTTTGCCAAAACATTTCCATCCAAAAAAAAAGGATTTCCGCTCAAGTCGGGCTGCAAAAATCCTCTATAATTAACAATTCAAATGACTAATTTCCACAAACGAATCAAATTTTACAATCCTTTTAATAATATTAGCTTATTGTTAATAACTTTCAAATCCTTTTATCATAAATAAAATCAGCATATTATGAAATAAGTTTTACACAATCGAAATAAAACATCATAAAACATTTGGATTGAGAGGGAGAAAGGTTCTACTTTTGCACCACTCTAAAGAAAAGGAGTAGCGCAGAAGAACATTATAAAGAACGAAATTGAGAGACGAAAAAAAAACTAAAAAATTTTTGCAAAAAGATTTGGAGGTTACGAAAAAGTTCTTATCTTTGCAGTCCCAAATAAAGGGAAAGAGTAGAAGCGAGATAAGGTATTGAGAGAGGAGCTGATTAAGTAGAGCTAATTAGAAATAGTGAAACAGAAGGTTCTGAAAAAAAATAAAAATTTTTTCAAAAAATATTTTGTCAATTCAAAAAAAGTTTTTACTTTTGCACTCGCAAATCTGAAACAAACGATGACAGAAATTAAAGTTTTAGATGAAGCGAAAGAACGAGAGATCTTTGAAATAACAATATACAACCAAGTAAAAAAAATAAACCAAAGCGAAGTCAACTTTGAGTGAGTCAGACA
>ERZ650305.126-NODE-126-length-26496-cov-4.247684_pt1 | contig 26496 bp, 13 predicted proteins | sample MGYA00376241_ERZ650305 | MGnify/ENA primary metagenome ERZ650305 (study PRJEB26733, sample SAMN07839276) | wastewater metagenome | biome: urban; feature: artificial channel; material: waste water | place: USA: North Carolina | collected 2016-02-25 ... | reverse complement strand
CCATCGGCGAATGTACCTATTTCGACTACGGCGACGGGGTAAACGGGGCGATGGTGGCCGACCTCGACATCGACGGCCGCCCCGTGCGTCTGCTCAACGTACACCTGCAAACCACCGGTATGGCTCCGCTGATGCGGATTTACCGCAAGGAACCGGGGATGGGCGTCCCCTGGCGACAGGCCCGCGGCACACTCCTCGCCAATGCCTGCAAACGGGCCGAACAAGCTCGCCAGCTGCGACGGATCATCGACGCGACCGACGGCCCCACGGTGGTCGCAGGCGATCTGAACGACATGCCCTCGTCCTACACCTACCGCACCCTGCGCGACGAGTTCGGCACCGCCGATTTCTCCCGCTGGGGCGATTACGCCCGCTACGACAAAAAGGCCGTCGAAGCCTACTGCCGCCGCAACAGCCGCGAAATCGCGTTTCACTGCTTCGTGCAGTACCACCTGCACACGCAACTGTCCGAGGTCTGCGCCTACGCCCGCAGCCGGGGCGTCGTCCTCAAGGGCGACCTGCCCATCGGCATCAGCCGCACGAGCGTCGACGCATGGCTCTACCCGCACCTGTTCCACATGGACTCGCAGGCCGGGGCTCCGCCCGACGCATTCTCGGCCGTCGGCCAGAACTGGGGATTCCCGACTTACAACTGGGAACGTATGGCACGCGACGGCTACGCCTGGTGGCGGGCACGCATGGCCAAGATGGCCGAATACTTCGACGCCTTCCGCATCGACCACATCCTCGGGTTCTTCCGCATCTGGGAGATTCCCACGCATGCCGTACACGGGTTGCTGGGCTATTTCAACCCCGCCCTGCCCTATTCCGCAGATGAACTGCGCGGCATGGGCTTCGACACGCAGGACGGACGCTACACCACCCCGGCGCCCGACGAACACATGCTCGGGGAACTGTTCGGCGACCTGGCCGGCGAAGTCCGCGCCACCTGCATGAAGGAGGGGCGGTTACTGCCCGCCTATGCCACCCAGCGCAAGGTCGCAGCCCGCTTCCCGGGCGACGACGAACGCCAGACCCGGCTGCGGGAAGGGCTCATGGCATTGCTCGACGACGTGCTCTTCATCGAAGACCCGCGCCGCAAGGGCTATTTCCACCCCCGCATCGCCCCCCACTCGACGCACGCCTACCGCCGGCTCGACGGAGAGCGCCGTGCAGCTTTCGACCGGCTCTATACCGACTTCTTCTACCACCGGCACAACCGTTTCTGGCAGGAATCCGCCCTGCGCAAGCTCCCGGTGCTCCTCTCGGCGACCGAGATGCTGACCTGCGGCGAAGACCTGGGCATGATTCCCGACAGCGTCCCCGAGACGATGCACGAACTGCAAATCCTCTCGCTCGAAATCCAGCGCATGCCCAAGACGCCGGGGGAACTCTTCGCCGACCCGGCGCACTACCCCTATTTCTCGGTCTGCACCACTTCGACGCACGACATGAACCCGCTGCGGGCATGGTGGGAGGAAGACCGCGAACTCACGGCGCGCTTCTACCACGAAGCACTCGGCATCGGGGGCGACGTTCCCTATTTCTGCGAGCCGTGGATATGCCGGCGCATCCTCGACATGCACCTCAATTCCCCGGCGATGCTCACCATCCTGCCGTTACAGGACTGGCTTTCGACCGACGGGGAGCTGCGCTACCCCGACCCGGCCAAGGAACGCATCAACGTCCCGGCCGTCGCCCGATACTACTGGCGTTACCGAATGCACCTCCCGCTCGAGGAACTGCTGCACAAGGAGACTTTCAACGAGTCGCTGCACGACATGATCGCCTGCAGCGGGCGCCGCTGACGGGCGTACTGCGGCACCGCCGCTCCCGGCTACAAAAAAGGGGTACTCCGATGGGTACCCCTTTTTATCATGCAGCCGCGACGAAGGCTCAGCCATTCCCCTCCAACCACTTCAGGAAGTCGTCGACCCGCGACCGGCTCACCACCATCTCGAACTCCGGACGCGGTCGGGCCGTGATTTTCAGCCGGTTGCCCAGGTATTTCACGATGTTGACGATCGCCGACATGGCGATGATGCAACTGCGCGATATGCGGAAAAACCGCCCGGGATCCAGTTCGTCCGAAAGGACGTCGAGCGACTGATCCACAACATAGCGGTTGTTATCGCTCGTGACAAGGTAGGTGTTTTTCTCTTCCGAGTAGAAATAGGCGATGTCGGTGGTTTGTACCGGAACGATCCGGTCGTTGAAACGCACGACATAGCGCTGTTTGTATTCGCGCGGGCTGCGGATCGCGTTCAGCAATACGTCGGGGTCGATACCCCCGCTCCGCACCCGGCAGCGCTCCACGGCACGCCGCAGCGCCGCGAGGTCGATCGGTTTGAGCAGGTAGTCGATGCTGTTGACCTCGAACGCCCGCACGGCGTAATTGTCATATGCGGTGGTCATGATGACCCGCGCCGTCACGTCCGCCTGGCGGAATATCTCGAAGCAATCCCCGTCGGAGAGTTCCACGTCCATGAAAATCACATCGGCACTGTTCCCCGGCGTGCGCAGCCAGAGCACCGTTTCCCTGACCGAGCCGGTCGTCCCGACGATCCGTACGTCGGGAAAATGCTGGGTCAGCGCTCGCGCCAGGTTTGCCTGGGCCATCATTTCGTCTTCTACGATCAGTACGTTCATATTACAGCAACGGTAAGGTGACACAATATTCGGTATCGGTACGGCGTATCCCGATCGGGATGCCCGACAGGTCGAGGTATTGCTGGCGGATGTAGTTCAGCCCCACACGGGTCGAGGTAGTGCCGGATACCTTCAGCTGAAGGTTGTTCGACACCGTCACGGCTCCGGCCCCGGCGACGATGCGGATCACCAGCGGCCGGTCGGCCCCCACCGAGTTATGCTTGATGGCGTTTTCGATCAGCAGCTGCACCGAGCAGGGCAGGACATGGCGGTTCATGGCCTCGTCCGGAATGTCGGTCTCCACGCGAAACCCCTCGGGGAAACGCACCTGCAACAAGTCGACGTACATCCCCACGAAAGCCATCTCCTCGCGCAGGCGCACGAGCGTCTCCTCCTCGTTCTGGAGCATGTAACGGTAGATGCCCGCCAGTTTATGGATGTAGGCGCTGGCCTGCTCCGTGCGCTGCTCGCAGACCAGGCAGTCGAGGATATTGAGCGAGTTGAACAGGAAATGGGGGTTGACCTGCTGTTTGAGTTTCATGTAACGGAACTGCGCCTGGTGCGCCTTGCCGCGCTCGGCACGCAGCACGGCACGCGCGACTAGGGCGTAATCGACCATAAATACGACCGAATAGAGGGTCACCTCGACCAGCAGGGTGACGATCCACAGTTGCAGGAACTCCCGTGCGGAGAACGAGCGGTCGAAGGCGAACGGCAGGTGCAACCCCGTAATGAGCGCCACGCAGGCCGACGTGAGCAGCACGAACAGGAGGAACGCCGCGATTTCGGCGATCAGACCGTGCCGGGTTTCACGCCTGCGCGTATGCCGGACATAGATGATATTGACGCACAGCAGGATAATCAGTGCCGCGGAGTTCGAAGCCAGCAAGTCGGCCATGTGGTAAAGGCGGTCTGTGGAGAAGGAAGGCGATGAGAAGAGCACGACATAGGCCAGCCTCAGCACGAAAATCACCCCCACGGCCAGCAGCAGCAACCCGATGCGGGGCGTCCAGGCCGAGGAGCGGCTCGCCGTGTCGTCGCCGCGGCGGAACAACTTGGTGAACCACACGATGCTCCAGCCCAGAATCTCGGTGGTTATGAAGGTCGAGACGGCATGCACCACGGGCGGGGCGTGCAATAACAGCTCGATCAGCTGCGCACCGCCCGTACCCAGTAGGTAGCCGATCACGTTGACGACGATCACGCTGGCAGCGGTGAACTCCACGTTCAGGCCGCGTTTGAGGCAGATCAGCACGATCAGCACGATCGTCAGCAGCGTCAGCACCAACTCGTCGTTGATCCCCGCCAGATGGCATGAAAGGGCGACCACGGCATGGAGCACGGCGAACAGGTGGATGATTCCGGACACTTTGAGCGATCGCATATCGGCTGACTGAAGCTGTATTAAAGTATATATGAGTTTCGTTTATTTATGAATAAAGGTAGTGTTTTTCCGCGTAAATTCCAAATCGTCCCCCTCGGGCTACCGTTCGTCGTAAAAATCCGCCCGTTCATCCGGCTGAACCTTCCGTTCGTCGCCCTGCGGTTCGCCGTCCGGATTTTTTTATTAAAATTTGTATAACCTGAAAACCAACCGAAAAACCGAAATGACCAAGCCTAAACTCTCATTTTGGCAGATTTGGAACCTCAGCTTCGGCTTCCTCGGCGTGCAGATCGGATATTCGCTCCAGAATTCCAACACGTCGAGCATCTTCGAATCGCTGGGGGCAGATGTCAGCCACCTGAGCTACTTCTGGCTGGCGGCACCGCTGGCCGGCATGATCGTCCAGCCCATCGTGGGGCTTTTTTCCGACGGCACCTGGACGCGCTGGGGCCGCCGCATCCCCTACATCCTGGGCGGGTCGCTGATCTCGGCGCTGGCGCTAGTGCTCATGCCCAACTGCCCCAAACTGCTCGCCTTCGCCCCACTCGCCATGGGGGCTTTCATCCTGCTGTTCATGGATTTGTCGTTCAACGTCACGATGCAGCCCTTCCGGGCGCTGGTGGCCGACATGCTCGACGATTCGCAGAAGACACAGGGCTACGTGGTACAAACCTTCCTGATAAACCTCGGTGCGGTCGTCGGCGCTATCCTGCCGCTCGTCATGACATGGCTCGGCGTGTCGGACGAGGCCGCTCCGGGGCATGTTTCGCCGCACATCGCCTACTCCTACTATGCCGGGGGCGCGATCCTGCTGCTCACGGTGCTCGTCACCTCGTTCAAGACACGGGAATATCCGCCCGGGGAGTTCGCCCGCTACAACAACCTCTCCGAGGAGGACGCCAAACCGGTGAGCTTCGTCGGCCTCATGCGCAACGTCCCCGGCGTGATGGTGCGGCTGGGCGTCACGCAGTTCTTCTCGTGGGCGGCGCTCTTCCTGATGTGGACTTACCTCAAACCCGCCATCACGGGTGTAGTCACCGACCATGCCACGGGCGAAGTGCTCTCGGCCGGCGCCACGCAGACATGGGTCGGCGTGCTCAACGGCACCTACCCCATCCCCGCCTGCATCGCCGCCCTGTTCCTCGGGCGCGTCGCCGCGCGCTACGGCAACAAACCCGTCTACGCGGCCTGCCTGCTCGCCGGGGCGCTGGGCTTAGCGGGGTTGTGCCTGCTGCACGACCAATACGCGCTGATGCTCCCGATGGTGGGGATCGGCATCGCCTGGGCGGGCATCCTCGCCATGCCCTACGCCATCCTGTCGCGCGCGGTCGAACCGCGCCGCATGGGCGTATACATGGGTATCTTCAATTTCACGATCACCGTCCCCCAGATCGTCATCGGACTGACCGGCGGTGCCATCGTCAAGTACTGCTTCGCCTCCGACGCGGCCGACATGCTGGCGCTCGCCGGGGTCTTCATGCTGCTGGCCGCCGTGTCGGTCTTCCTGGTCAAAGAACACAAGGCCCAATGACCTACAATCCATAAAATCAACTTATAAACTAACCAAAATTCTTATGAAACGATTTTTAACTATGTGTGCGGGTATCTTGCTCATATGTCAATTTACCCCCCCCCTCACGCTGGCGCAAAACGCTGGTTATGAGGTTAAAGGCGTAGTTGTCGACAAGTCCGGAATGCCGATCCTGGGCGCTACCGTCGTCGAAAAGGGCACGACCAACGGCGTCTCGACGGGCATCGACGGCGACTATGCCATCCGCGCCGCCGGCCCCGAATCGGTCATCGAAGTCAGCTATGTCGGTTACAAGACCGTCAGCCTGGTGGCCAGTTCGTCGCTGCTGGCGCACCTCACGCTCGAAGAGGATGCCATGGGTATCGACGACGTGGTGGTGATCGGCTACGGTACGGTCAAGAAGAACGACATGACCGGTTCGGTCGTGGCGATCAAGGCCGAAGAGTTCAACCGCGGAGCCGTGGTCTCCACGCAGGACATGCTCAAGGGCAAGGTTCCGGGCGTACACATCATCCCCGGCGACGGCGGCCCCGGATCGAGCGCCACCATCCGCGTGCGCGGTGCGGCTTCGCTCAACGCCTCGAACGACCCGCTGATCGTGATCGACGGGGTGCCCATCGCAGTCGACGGCGGCAAGGGTATGGCCAACCCGCTGGAGACGATCAACCCCAACGACATCGAATCCTTCACCGTGCTCAAGGACGCTTCGGCGGCGGCCATCTACGGTTCGCGTGCTTCGAACGGCGTCATCCTCGTCACCACCAAGAAGGGGCGCGGCAACACGCCCCGCGTATCGTACAGCGGCAGCGTGAGCGTCCAGACCAACTCCGACGAGCTGCCCGTGATGTCCCCCGGCGAGTTCCGCACCTACATCGACCAGGTGTATCCCGCAGGTACGACCACGGGCGACAAGGTACAGTCGATGCTCGGCGACAAGAACACCAACTGGCAGGATCTGGTCTTCCGCACCGCCATTTCGCATGACCACAACGTCAGCCTGATCGGCAACATCAACGACCGCATGCCCTACCGTGCATCGGTGGGCTACACCAACCAGCAGGGTACGCTCGAAACGTCGAAATACGAACGCGGGACGCTCGACCTGAGCCTCTCGCCCAACTTCTTCGACAAGCACCTCACGGTCAACCTCAACGCCAAGGGCGTCGTCACGTCGCAGCGCTACGCTTCGGGCGGCGTGGTGGGTTCGGCTGCCTTCTTCAACCCCACGATCGACCCCTACTTCCGCAACGACGACGGCTCGATCGACTACACGACCACCAACGGATACTGGAACTACGGATCGGGCCGCGGCGAGGACTTCACGCCCAACACCCTGCTGGGTGCGGGCCCGCTCTCGCAGCTCTACGACCGCGACAATACGGCGCGTGCCAAGCGTTTCATCGGCAACGCCCAGATCGACTATAAGGTTCACGGCTTCGAAGCGCTGCGTTTCAACCTCAACCTCGGCCTCGACGTATCGAGCGCCAAGACCTACGACGGCGTGAACCCCGGCTCGTTCCAGGCATACACCGACACCGAGGCCCGCGGCTGGGGACAGTATTCGTGGACGACGAACTTCCGCCGCAACCAGCTGCTCGAATTCTACGCCAACTTCAACAAGGAGTGGGGCATCCACCACCTCGACGTGATGGCCGGTTATTCGTGGCAGCATTTCTACAGCTCCGACCACTCGGTATCCTATTTCAACGAGACGCACGAGCAGAAGGGCGAGGATTCGCGCTACCCGTTCAACCGCCAGGAGAACTACCTGCTCTCGTTCTACGGACGCCTGAACTATTCGATCGCCTCGAAATACCTCTTCACCTTCACGCTGCGCGACGACGCCTCTTCGCGTTTCTCGAAGGATACCCGCTGGGGCCTCTTCCCTTCGGGCGCCTTTGCGTGGAACATCGCCGAGGAGAATTTCCTGAAGGATTCGCGTGCCGTCTCGGCCCTCAAGCTGCGCGTCGGCGTCGGACAGACCGGCCAGCAGGAGATCGGTTCCAACTACCCCTACCTGGCGCGTTACTACATGTCGACCGACGTCTACAAGACCTACTACATGGGCAGCGCCGGCCACATGTTCTACCTCACGCCGGGCGCCTACGACCCCAACATCAAATGGGAGACCACGACGACCTACAACGTCGGACTCGACTTCGGGTTCCTCGGCGGCCGCATCAACGGTAGCGTCGACTGGTACCTGCGCCAGACGGACGACCTTCTGAACAGCGTCATCACCCCCATGGGCTCGAACTTCGGCAACACGGTGCTCACCAACATTGGCTCGATGGAGAACAAGGGCGTGGAATTCAACCTGAATTTCATCCCCGTGCAGACCAAGGACTGGAACCTCACGGTCGGCTTCAACGGCACGTTCCAGCACACCGAGTTCACCAAGCTCAACAACACCGACGACCCCGACTACAACATCCAGACGGGAAGCATCACCAAGGGCACGGGTAACCTGCTCCAGATCCACAAGGTAGGCTATGCGCCCTACACTTTCTACTGTTTCCAGCAGGTATACGACCAGGACGGCAATCCGATCCAGAACGCGCTGGTCGACCGTGACAAGGACGGCAAGATCACACAGGCCGACCGTTACGTGACCGACAAGAGCCCCAACCCCGACTTCTTCTACGGCATCAGCCTCAAGCTGAGCTACAAGAACTGGGACTTCGGCTTCAACGGCCACGGTTCGGCGGGCAACTGGGTCTTCAACGACTTCGCCTCGGCCAACTCGACGTCCAACATCGACATCAACGCCGGCAACCTGCCCAACTTCGCACGGCTGGTCAAGAAGACCGGCTTTACGAAGGCCAACAGCGGCGAGCAGTGGTATTCGGACATGTTCCTCGAAAACGCCTCGTTCTTCCGCATGGACGACATCAACCTCGGCTACACGTTCAACAAGATCGGCAACTGGAAGGGTTCGATGCGCGTCGCCTTCGGCGTGCAGAACGTATTCGTCATCACCGATTACAGCGGCGTAGACCCCGAAATACCGGGCGTCAACGGCATCGACGGCTCGATCTGGCCGCGCCCGCGCACCTATTCGCTGCGTCTGAATGTAAACTTCTAAAAACGAACGAACCATGAAAATCGACATAAAACATTTCGCCTTGGCGGCGGCAGGCGCAACGATGCTGCTCACTTCGTGCATCGGGGATCTCGACACCCTGCCCCTCAACCCGTCCGACTCGACCTCGGAGACCGTCTACGGGAAAGACGAGAACGGCTACCTGGCCGGGCTCACCAAACTCTATTTCAATTTCGTCTCGAACGACACCACCGACCTGCAGGTCAGCGACGGCGGCGCCTCGGAGCTCATCCGCGCATTCTGGACGATCCAGGAGGTTACGGCCGACGCCTGCAAATGCGCCTGGGAGAACGACGCCTGGGTTCGCGCCATGAATACCGACACGTGGTCCGACGCCGACAACGACGCGACCTACGCCGTCTACGTACGTACGTTGCAGGGCATCGCCTACGTGAACGAGTACCTGCGCCAGACCGCCTCGGACAAACTCTCCGACCGCGGCGTGAGCAGCGAACTGGCCGCCAGGATCCAGAGCTTCCGTGCCGAGGCCCGTTTCCTGCGCGCCTATTTCTACTGGATCGCCCTCGACGTGTTCGGCGACGTGCCGTTTACGACCGAGACCTCGCCCTTCGGCGGCGGTGTGAACCCCAAACAGGCCTCGCGCAAGGATGTCTTTGACTACTGCATCTCGGAGCTGACCGACCTGGCTTCGGACGAAAGCGCGATGCCTGCCGCACGCTCGAACTACCCGCGTGCCGACAAGGGTGCGGTCAACGGCCTGCTGGCCCGCATGTACCTCAATGCCGAGGTTTATGCCGGCACCCCGATGTGGACGGAGGCCAAATCCGCCTGCGAAGCGATCTTCGGCATGGGCTACTCGCTCTGCCCGGAGTATTCCGACCTCTTCCGCGGCGACAACGGCGAGAACGCCGACGCCCTGAAGGAGATCATCTTCGGCGTGGCATACGACGCCGAGCAGACGCAGTCCTACGGCGGCACGTCGTACCTGACGCTGGCAGCCATCGCCGCCACCGACGTGACGGCCGAACAGAAGATCAACGGCGTGAACAACGGCTGGGCCGGCATCCGCGTACCCTACGAATACGTGCAGAAATATTTCAACGCCCGCAACGCGGACTACACCACGGGCGAATATACGGTCAGTGACAAACGCGGCGGAATGTTCTACATCAAAGGCCGCCAGGAGTCGATGAACGATGCGCTCTATGTCTTCCTCAACGGGTGGACTTGCCTCAAGTTCAACAATATCCCCCACAACATGACCAACGACGAATTCCTTGCCACGGCTGCATCGAAGGCATACAGCGACATCGACTTCCCGATGATCCGCCTGGGCGAGATCTACCTGATCTACGCCGAGGCCTGCATGAACCTGGGACAGGCCAACACCGCGCTGCCGAAACTCCAGGAGCTGAGCAACCGTGCCGGGGTATCGGCCCCCTCGTCGGTCACGGCCGACTACCTACTCGAGGAGCGTGCCCGCGAGCTGATGTGGGAGGGGCACCGCCGCACCGACCTGATCCGCTACGGCAAGTTCACCACCCCGTCGTTCCTCTGGACATACAAGGGCGGCACCTTCACCGGACAGGGGTTCGATGATTACATGAAAATCTTTGCCATCCCTTCGTCGGAGCTCGCTTCCAACCCCGAACTGCACCAGAATCCCGGCTACGGAAACGCAACCGATAAATAACCAACCCTAAAAATCGTACGACTATGAAAATTACACGATATGCGATGATGCTGGCGGCTGCGACGGGGCTCCTCTCCGCCTGCCAAAAGCTCGACGAGGTAAAGGCCTACGACCCCGACAAGGTCGTGGCGCCCGTGCTGCATGCGCTGCCCGGGGAGATCGTCATTACGCCCGACAACATGGGCTCGACGCAGACCTTCACCTGGGACGCCGCCGACTTCGGCGTCCGCACCCAGATCAACTACTCGATCGAAGCCTCGTACAACGACGGTGCGAAACTGGTGCTCTTCACGGGTATGAACGGCACCTCGTCGGAACAGACCTATGAAAGCCTCAACAACATCCTTGCGCTGTCCGTGGAAGACGGCGGCCTGGGGGTTCCCTCGGGCGAACCTACAGACGTGGATTTCTACATCAGCGCCACGATCGGCACCGACTTCGAAAAATTCTACTCCGCCCCCGCCACCGTCCGCATGACCGTGACAACGGCCGAGCGTACCTATCCCCAGGTCTGGGTAATCGGCGATTACTGCGGCTGGAATTTCGACAACGCACAGGGACTGTTCTGTTTCTCCGGCGACGAGGTCACCTACGAAGCTATCGTTGACTTGGGCGAAAAAGCCGCCAACGGCTTCAAACTGAGCGGCGAAGCCGGTTGGAACGATGCCTGCAACTGGGGCACCGACGGTGATGCTGCGGCTCCGGAAACGGAAGCCCCGTCGATCACGCTGATCTCCAGCGGCGGTTCCGGAAACATCATGGTCTATTCCAAGCGCTTCTACCGCTTCGTATTCGACCGTTCGACATTAACGTTAAGCAATAAGCTGTCGTTCAACTCGATGGGTATTATCGGCGATGCCACTCCGGGCGGCTGGGACACCGACACGGAGATGAATTTCGACACCCAAAAACAGCGTTTCTGGGTCGACGTCACACTGACCGCCGGGGAATTCAAATTCCGTGCGGACAACGACTGGGCGATAAACTTCGGCGGGGCGGACGGACGCCTTTCGCAGAACGGCGACAACATCAAGGCCACGGCGGGCAACTACCGCGTATACGCAACCCTGGACAACTCTGCGGAGATCACCTACGAACTCAATGCCGGCGACTACGGCACGGGCGGCGGCGAAGAACCCGACCCGGGGCCGGAAAAGGCCGACTGGTACATCCACGGCCAGACCGTCGCAACCCCCGACTGGGGCCCGACGGCCATGGAGAGCGCCAGCTCGAACATCGTGGCCTACAAGGCCGCAGGGGTCGAGGTAGCCGCCAACTCGGAATTCCTCTTCAAGAGCGGCGACGAGTCGCAGTGGATCGGGGCCGACGCCGCATTCGCCGGCAGCAGCCCCTACACCTGCACGATCGGCTCGGCCTTCAAGGTTTCCGCCGACAAGGTCAATGCCGTGATCGCCGAAGCCGGCACGTACGACTACTGGCTGCTGCCCGAGGCGGGACGCGCCTACGTGATGGCCGCAGGCGCCAAGCCCGAGCTGGTCGCCGACACATGGGGACTGGTCGGCAACATCACCGGATGGGGTGACCTGGGCGATTTCTCCATGAGCGAGGAGGGCGCCTACCTCGTTCGCAAAGGCGTAGCCCTGACCACCGCCAGCGAATTCAAGATCCGCTTCAACAACGCCTGGGACGACTCCAAGAACTACGGCACGGCGTCGGGCGGTGCGGTCGACATCAACAAGGCCGTAGACATCATCACCAGCGGCGGTTCGCAGAACATGAAAGTCCAGCTCGACGGCACCTACGACATCTATTTCGACCTCGCGAATTCGCAGATATACATCATGTCCGAGGGCAAGACCCCGGCAGAGGCCGAATAACGGCCACCCTTTCACGGGACGGCACACAGAGATTGCCGTCCCGTTTCTGGCCTGCCGTCCCTGACCGGACGGCAGGCCCCGAAACGAACTTTAACCGAGATTCCGCTATGAAAAAATTTCTTTTCCTGCTGCTGGCACTCGTACTTTCCGTATCCGTGTCGTGCAGCGACGACAAGACCGGCGATACCGGCGGCAGTATGCTCTCCGTGACCCCCACGGAGATAGAATTCGAAGCCGCAGGCGGCAGCCGGCTGCTCGACCTGCGCACCGATGCGGGCGCGTGGTCGCTGACGCAGAGCGACAATACCGCATGGTGCACACCGGCCCTCACATCGGGCAAAACCTCCACGTCGTTCGCGGTCACGGCGACCGCAAACGAGTCGTCGAAACGCTCCGCGACGCTTACCTTCACCGCCCCGGGCTGCGATCCGGTCGTCGTCACCGTGACACAGAGCGGCGATGCCTCCCAGGATTTCGAGGGCGAGCAGGTCGTCGCCCAGCCCGATGCGTGGGACAACCGCAAACGCGCCGACATAAGCTACCAGCTGCTGGTATACAGCTTTGCCGACGGCAACGGCGACAAGGTGGGCGACCTGCCGGGGCTGACCCGGCGGCTCGACTACATCGACGCACTCGGCGCCTCGGCCGTGTGGCTCTCACCGATCCATCCGGCGGCTTCGTACCACGGTTACGACGTGCTCGACTACGAGGCGGTCAACCCCGCCTTCGGGACGGACGCCGACCTGAGGGCATTCATCGACGCGGCCCATGCCCGCGGCATCCGGGTCTACCTGGATTACGTGCTCAACCATACGGGCAAAGACCACCCGTGGTTCAAATCGGCCGCCGCGTCCGAAGGGAGCCCTTACCGTGACCGCTATATCTTCTCCGAAGACCCGCAGGCCGACATCGCGGCCGGGCGGATCGACCAGATCGCCACGGAAGGCGCCGCAGGCTACGATGCCGGACAATGGTTCTCGACCGACACGGGGGCGGGTGCCGCCGGGCGCTTCAAGTTCGTACTCGACTGGACAAATGCCGACAGCCCGACGGTGACCGTTACCGAAACGACCGACGCCGCGGACGCGGACAACACGCAGGGCGGCCCGGACGACAAGTACCTCTATTTCGGCAACGGCACGAGCAAACGCTTCTACGCCAGGGGCGGCAACAGTTACGAACTGACGCTCGACTTCGATTCCGACTGGGGATTCCTCGTCCGCACCTCGACCACGTCGTGGGCCGCAGGCACCAAATACGGCGCCCCGGACAACCGGACGATCATCCGGTTCGGGGAGCCCTTCACCCTGATGTCGAACCGCTCGGCCGACCCGGCCAACGTGCAGTTCTCGCTGCCGACGATGTACCATTCGCACTTCTGGACGGCGGCATTCGCCGACCTCAACTACGGCAAAGCCGCCGAGGCGGAGCAGTCCGGGGCGTTCAAGGCCGTCGCCGAAGCGGCTGACAAGTGGGTACGCATGGGCGTGGACGGGTTCCGCCTCGATGCCGTGAAGCACATCTACCACAACGCCTACAACGACGAGAACCCCACGTTCCTCAAGAAATTCTACGACCGCATGAACGAGAGCTACAAGGCCGCCGGCGGAGAGGGCGATTTCTACATGGTGGGCGAGATGCTCGACGAAGCGGACAAGGCGGCACCCTATTACCGGGGGCTGCCGGCGCTGTTCGAATTCACGTTCTGGTACAAGCTCAAATGGGCGCTGCAAAACGGCATCGGATGCTATTTCGTCAAGGACATCCTCGACGTGCAGCCCCTCTACGCACAGTACCGCAGCGATTACATCGAAGCCACGAAACTTTCGAACCACGACGAGGATCGCACGGGCTCCGACCTGGGACAGTCCGCCGAAAAGATGAAGGTGGCGGCCGCCGTGCTGCTCACGGCGCAGGGCGCACCCTACATTTACCAGGGCGAAGAGCTCGGGTACTGGGGCACCAAATCCAACGGCGACGAATATGTCCGCACCCCGATCCTGTGGGACAAGGCGGGCAACGAACTGGCTTCGGGAAGCCTCTCGGGCAAGATCGACATGCAGATGCTGACCCCGGCGATCTCGGTCGAGGCACAGGCCGACGACGACGGTTCGCTGCTCAACCTCTACCGCACGTTCGCCCGGCTGCGCAACACCTATCCCGTGCTGGCGCAGGGCAAGATGGTCAAACACCCGGTCTACAACGACGGCAACACCTCGCAGCAATCCATCGCGGCCTGGTACCGCGAGCTGGACGGCGAACGGATGCTCGTCGTGCACAACTTCGGCCGGGAGGAGCAGATACTGACCCTTACCGACCAACCGGACAAGGCCGTAGGCGTCTCAGGTGAAGTGAAACTTCAGCGCGGCGACGCTTCGTCGAAACTGCTCATGGGTGCCTGGTCGTCGGTAGTGTTCGCGCTCTAAACAACTCGCCATGAAACGGTTGCCCGCATTACTTCTCGCAATGGTACTGGTTGCCTGCGGCACACGGCCGCAGCAACCGGCCGCCCACCCCGACTGGAGTTACAACTCGGTCGTCTACGAAATGAACGTGCGCCAGTACACCCCCGAAGGGACGCTGGCGGCGGCCGCACGCCACCTGCCCCGGCTCCAAGAGCTGGGCGTGGACGTCGTCTGGCTGATGCCCGTCTACCCCATCGGCGTCAAGGAGCGCAAGGGAACCCTCGGCTCGTACTACGCCATCTCCGACTACGAAGCCGTCAACCCCGAATTCGGCACGCTGGAGGATTTCGACCGGTTCCTGGCCGAAGCCCACAGACTCGGGCTGCGCGTGATCCTGGACTGGGTGGCCAACCACACCTCGCCCGATGCCCGCTGGATCGAGGAGCATCCGGCCGACTGGTATGTGCGCGACTCGCTGGGCAACACCATCGTGCAGTACGACTGGACGGACATCGCCAAGCTCGACTACGGCAACGCGGACATGCGTGCCGCAATGGCGGCCGCCATGCGTTTCTGGCTCGACCGCGGCATCGACGGATTCCGCTGCGACATGGCGTGCGAGGTACCCATCGACTTCTGGCAGCAGACGCTGCCCGCACTGCGGAAGGAGTACCCCGGCATCTACCTGCTCGCCGAGGGCGAAGCCCCCGCATTGCACGACGGGGCGTTCGACGCCTCGTATGCGTGGGAACTGCACCACCTGCTGAACGACATCGCACAGGGACGGAAAAGCGCCGCAGACCTGCGTGCCTACGTCGCCAGGGATGCCGCTGCCATGCCGCGCGAGGCGTTCCGCCTGATGTTCACCTCGAACCACGACGAAAACTCGTGGGCCGGGACGGAATTCGAGCGCATGGGCGACGCGGCACGCGTGATGGCGTTCCTGACCTTCACGCTGCCCAACGGGCAGCCGCTCGTCTATACCGGACAGGAGATGGGGTTCGACCACCGCTTCGAGTTCTTCGAGAAAGACCCCGTACCCGCGTGGGAACATAACGGGTTTACGGATTTCTACACCGCACTGATCCGGCTGCGCCACGAGAACCCGGCGCTCGCGGCCGGAGAACGCGGCGGGCAGGCCGCATACCCGCTCGGCGAACGAACACCCGACGGCCTGATGCTGTTTTCCCGTACGGCCGGCGGCAACGAGGTGACAGTCGCTGCGAACCTCAGTGCGGAGGAGGTCGCATTCGACCTGCCGTTCGAGGGCTCGCGCCGCGAGTTCTTCACCGGGAAGGAATACACGGGCGGCACCCGCACCGTGCTTCCCGCATGGCAGTGGCTGGTCTTCGCACAAGACAGGAGATAAGGGTTGCGGACATGCGCCGGGGATGCGCGGAAACAGCGCCGGGAACCCGATAGCACCCGACGGGAATAGACAGTAAACCATCAGAGAAGCACGGGGATGCGCATGAGAAGCACAAGGATGCCCCGGGCGAAACGGGAATCGCTGGAAACCGATTTTTTGCTAACTTTACAAACGACGATATTTTGAACCGATTTTTCATGACACTCGCAGCAGCCGGACTGCTCTCCTGCACAGGGACAGGACAGTCCGCATTCGACCCCGCCTCGGTGGCAGACGCCTCGGGCGAGGTTACCCGCGTCGAACCCCTCTCGTGGTGGACGGGAATGCAGACCCCGCTCCAGTTGCTCGTCAACGGGGCCGGCATCGCGGCATACGACGTCCGCATCGAAGGCGGACAGGGCGTCGGGGTGAAGGCCCGCCACAAGGCCGACAGTCCTAATTACCTATTCGTGGACGTGGAGGTGAAACCCGACGCGGAGCCGGGCACCTACTACCTCGTATTCTCGCAGGGGGAACGGCAGTTCAAGGTTCCCTATGAGATCGCGGCACGCGCCGAAGGCTCGGCCGCACGCAAGAGTTTCACCACGGCCGACATGATCTACCTCCTGATGCCCGACCGCTTCGCCAACGGCGATGCGTCGAACGACTCGACGCCCCACACGCGGGAGCGCGCCGACCGCAGCGCCTTCTTCGGCCGCCACGGGGGCGACCTGCAGGGGATGATCGACCACCTGGATTACATCGCAGGGCTGGGCGCCACGGCCGTATGGCCCACGCCGCTGCTGCTGGACGACGAACCCGAAGGTTCGTACCACGGCTACGCCTGCGGCGACTACTACCGCATAGACCCCCGGTTCGGCTCGAACGAACTGTATAGGGAGTTCGTCGGCAAAGCCCACGAGCACGGGCTGAAGGTGATTATGGACATCGTCACCAACCACTGCGGCACGGGCCACTGGTGGATGAAAGACCTGCCTTTCAGGGACTGGATACACCAGTTCCCCGAATACACCGGGACGAACGTCTGCTTCTCGACGAACATGGATCCCAACGCTTCGCGCTACGACCTCGACCTGCAGGAGAGCGGCTGGTTCGTGCCGTCGATGCCCGACATGAACCTCGACAATCCCTACGTGCTGCAATATTTCAAGCAATGGGCCGTGTGGTGGATCGAGTATGCCGGCCTGGACGGGTTCCGCGTCGACACCTACCCCTACAACGAAAAGGTGCCGATGAGCGAGTGGTGCGCGGCCGTACGCAGGGAATACCCCGGTTTCAACATCGTGGGAGAATGCTGGACGTCGTCGATCCCCCAACTGGCATACTGGCAGGGCGGCAATCCCAACAAGGACGGCTTCGACTCGCACCTGCCGTCGATCATGGATTTCCCGCTGCAGGAGGCCATCTGCCGGGCGCTGCCCACCGACTCGCTCCGCTGGGGCGAGGGCATGACGCGCGTCTACGACTGCCTGTCGCACGATTTCGTCTACCATGACCTGTCGAAAATGATGATCTTCGTCGCCAACCACGACACCGACCGCATCGGCGACATCGTACGCAGAAACCCCGACCGGCTGAAACTCTCGATGGCGATGCTGGCCACGATGCGCGGCATCCCGCAGATATTCTCGGGCGACGAGATGATGTTCACCTCGAAAGACCTCTCGCAGGGACACGGCGGGCTGCGCGTGGATTTCCCCGGCGGCTGGGAGGGCGACGCGGTGAACCTGTTCGACCCGGCGCAGCGCGATGCCGTACAGGCGGGGCTCTTCGACTACACGCAGCGGCTCTTCCAATGGCGCAAGTCGAAGCCCGTGATCCACAACGGCCGCACGATGCACTTCCTCTCGCGCGACAACACCTACGCCTATTTCCGTTATGACGACACCGACGCGGTATTCGTCTTCATCAACAACTCGCGGGGCAAGAAACAGGTGCCGTGGTCGCACTATGCCGAGATCGCCTCGGGGCTGAGCGACGGGCGCAACGTCCTGACGGGCGAAGCCACGGAGGTGGACGATACCACCACGGTCGGCCCGCGGCAGGCGCTGATCGTAGAATTCAAACGTAAATAACAAGACCGAACCATGAAGAAAATATTTTTATATATCTCCGCGCTGCTGGCCGGTGCAGCCTGCACGGCACAGGAGACGCTCCTCTCGCCCGACGGCCGCCTCCGCCTGGAGTTCAGCCTGGCGGACGGAGGCCGCCCCACCTATACGCTCGATTACAAGGAGCGCCCCGTGATCCTGCCCAGCGGCATGGGGCTCGAACTGCGCGGCGAAGCCCCGAAGCTGGAATTCGGGGCTGAAATCCGCAAGGGCGAACCGGGGCGCCCGGTATCGCTCTACGACGGGTTCACCCTCGGGCAGGTGGCCCGCAGCGAGTCCGACCAGACATGGCGTCCCGTATGGGGCGAGCAGGCCGAGATCCGCGACCGCTATAACGAAATGGCCGTCACGCTGCGGCAGGCCGCGACAGGCCGCGACATGACGATCCGCTTCCGGCTCTACGACGACGGGCTCGGATTCCGCTACGAATTCCCCGAACAGGAGTCGCTGACCTATTTCGTCATCGGCGAGGAGAAAACACAGTTCGCCATGGCGGGCGACCACACGGCGTTCTGGATCCCGGGCGACTACGACACGCAGGAGTACGACTACACGGAGTCGAAACTCTCGCAGATACGGGAGCTGATGCCCGGCGCCATCACGCCCAACTCGTCGCAGACGCCCTTCTCGCCCACGGGCGTACAGACGGCCCTGCAGATGAAGAGCGACGACGGGCTCTACATCAACATCCACGAAGCGGCGCTGGTCGACTATGCGTGCATGCACCTCGACCTGGACGACCGGAATTTCATCTTCACCTCGCACCTTACGCCCGACGCACAGGGGTGGAAAGGCTACATGCAGGCGCCCTGCCATACCCCGTGGCGCACGGTGACGGTCTCGGACGACGCCCGCGACATCCTCGCCTCGAAGCTGATCCTGAACCTCAACGAGCCGTGCGCCTATGACGACACCTCGTGGATCAAGCCCGTGAAATACATGGGCGTATGGTGGGAAATGATCACCGGCAAGAGCGACTGGGCCTATACGCGCGACGTGCCGTCGGTACAGCTCGGCGTGACGGATTACGCCCGATGCAGGCCCAGCGGCCGCCACGGCGCCAACAACGAGAACGTGAAGCGGTACATCGACTTCGCGGCGGCACACGGGTTCGACCAGCTGCTCGTCGAAGGCTGGAACGTCGGCTGGGAGGACTGGTTCGGGCACACGAAGGATTACGTCTTCGATTTCGTGACCCCCTACCCCGATTTCGACATCGCCGCACTGAACGAATATGCGCACGGGAAAGGCATCCGGCTGATGATGCACCATGAAACGTCGGCTTCGGTGCGCAACTACGAACGCCACATGGAAGCGGCCTACCGCCTGATGGACAAATACGGGTACAACTCGGTCAAGAGCGGGTACGTGGGCGACATCCTGCCCCGCGGCGAGCACCATTACGGGCAGTGGATGAACAACCACTACCTCTATGCCGTCCGCCGGGCCGCCGACCACAAGATCATGGTCAACGCCCACGAGGCGGTGCGCCCGACGGGCCTCTGCCGCACCTACCCCAACCTGATCGGCAACGAGTCGGCACGCGGCACGGAGTACCAGGCGTTCGGCGGCTCGAAGCCCCACCATGTGACGATCCTGCCCTTCACGCGCCTGCAGGGCGGCCCGATGGACTACACGCCCGGCATCTTCGTGATGGACGTCGCGGAGGTCAACCCCGGCAACCACTCGCACGTCAACGCGACGCTCGCCAACCAGCTGGCGTTGTACGTGACGATGTACTCGCCGCTGCAGATGGCGGCAGACCTGCCCGAACACTATGAAAAATACATGGACGCGTTCCAATTCATCAAGGACGTGGCCATCGATTGGGACGAGAGCCGCTACCTGCTGGCCGAGCCGGGCGACTACATCGTCGTGGCGCGCAAGGCCAAAGGCACGGGCGAGTGGTTCGTGGGCGGCGTGACGGACGAGAACCGCCGTACGGTGACGCTCCCGTTCGACTACCTCGATCCCGGCAAGGAGTATGTGGCGACGCTCTACGCCGATGCCCCCGATGCCGATTACCAGACCAATCCGCAGGCGTATGTCATCCGCACCGGGAAGGTTGGACAACGCACGGAACTCGACGTGGAGATGGCGCGCGGCGGCGGCTTTGCAATCTCCATACGCGAAGCTACCGACGCAGACCGCAAACTCCGCAGGCTGAAATAACGGGAAATGCCGTGCGGACGGCAATCATGCCGGGGGCCCGCACAGCCGGCGCCGGCGCTGAACCCGTACCCCGGCACGGCCGCGGACGACAGCAGACCGCCCGGCCTCCACTGCCAGCCGGCATGCGGCACTCGGCAATGTCCGGCAACGGAATGCCCGCACAGCCCCCCCCCTCAAAAAATCCTTTGCCCCTTGTTCCATAGGAACAGGGGCTTTTTTATGCGTATTTTTAAATTATTTTGCTATTTTTGCCCTCGGTACCACCCAATATTCACGCTCAAAATCAAAACCATGACACTCAACGAATACCAGCAGCACGCACTCGAAACGGCAATCTATCCCGAAAATCGTCGCATCATCTACCCCACGCTCGGGCTTACGGGCGAGGCGGGCGAAGTGGCCGACAAGGTCAAAAAGGTCATCCGCGACGCCCACGAGGAGTTCTCGGACGAAAAGCGGCTGGAGATCGTCAAGGAGATCGGCGACGTATTGTGGTACTGCGCGACGCTCGCCCGCGACCTGGGGTACGAACTGGACGACGTGGCGCAGATGAACGTCGACAAACTCCGCTCGCGCATGCAACGCCACATCATCTCGGGCAGCGGCGACAACCGCTAAGGACATGGAAGATTATATCTTACGGGAGATCAACAGGATCGGGGAGCTGATCGCCGCCCTGATGGCCAAAATCGGGCTGATGAGACAATCGGCCTCCCCGGAGCAGATACGGACGACGGCCAAGACGGAGCTGGCCGAGAAACTGGACATCGACATCGACACGTTGCTGGATGAGGCGGATTTCATCGGCCGGCTTACGGACGAATACGGGTTCGGCGACCAGGAACTGGACAAGTTCGCCGAACTGCTCTTCGACATGGTGGCTGCATCGGAGCAGCACGCGGAACGGCTGCGCCTCGCGGCTGCCGTCGGCGCGATATACAGTTATCTCGACGCAAAGAAAGCCCCGGCGTCGCTGAACCGCTACTACATTCTCAAAGACCTGGAGAAGTACATCAAAGAATCTCAATAAATGGAACAGGAAAAACAACTTACGTCATTGCCCGAGAACGCTTACCGGGAACTCAAACCGGGCGAAGAGTACACGCCCATCATGCCCGCCTCGTCGTCGCCCCGCGAGGTGACGCCCTATTCGGTCACGATGGGCATCGTCATGGCCGTCGTCTTCTCGGCCGCCGCGGCCTTCCTCGGCCTGAAGGTCGGACAGGTATTCGAAGCGGCGATCCCGATCGCCATCATCGCCGTCGGCATGGGCAACGTGATGGGTAAGAGGAACATGCTGGGACAGAACGTCATCATCCAGTCGATCGGCGCCTCGTCGGGCGTGATCGTCGCGGGTGCCATCTTCACCCTCCCGGCGCTCTACATCCTCGGGCTCGACGCGGCATTTTACCAGGTGTTCCTCTCGTCGCTCTTCGGCGGGCTGCTGGGAATCGTGCTGCTGATCCCGTTCCGCAAATATTTCGTCAAGGAGATGCACGGGAAATACCCCTTCCCCGAGGCTACGGCCACGACCGAGGTGCTGATCTCGGGCGAGAAGGGCGGCAACCAGGCCAAACTGCTGGCCGTGGCAGGTCTCATAGGCGGCCTCTACGACTTCGCGGTAGGCACGTTCGGCATGTGGACGGAGTCGGTATCGACGCGCATCTGCGCGTGGGGACAGGTGGCAGCCGACAAGTTCAAGGTGGTATTCTCGCTCAACACGTCGGCCGCCGTATTGGGCCTGGGCTACATCATCGGATTGAAATACGCCATGATCATCACGGCGGGTTCGTGCCTGGTGTGGTTCCTCGTCGTACCGCTCGTCGGGTCGCTGGCCGACACGATCGACCCGGCGGCCATGGCCTCGCTGCTGGGCGTGACGCGCGCCGACATCCTCGCCGACCCCGCCAGCATCTTCACGGCAGAAAACCTCTTCGCCTTCATCGGCAAACCGCTCGGCATCGGAGGCATCGCCATGGCGGGCATCATCGGCATCGTCAAGCAGTCGAAGATCATCCGCCAGGCCGTAGGGCTGGCCGTATCGGAACTGGGGGGGGGCAACAAAACCGCCCCGGCTGCGGTAGAACGCACGCAGCGCGACTTGACGATGAAGCGGATCCTCACGATCCTGATCGCCACGCTCATCTCGGTCTTCATATTCTTCCACTTCGGGCTGCTGGACGGCTGGGTACAATCCGTCACGGCCATCCTGATCGTCTTCGTCATCGCGTTCCTCTTCACGACCGTGGCGGCCAACGCCATCGCCATCGTCGGCACGAACCCCGTGTCGGGCATGACGCTGATGACGCTGATCCTCTCGTCGCTGGTATTGGTGAGCGTCGGGCTGAGCGGCACGACGGGCATGACGGCGGCGCTGATCATCGGCGGCGTGGTCTGCACGGCGCTCTCGATGGCCGGAGGGTTCATCACCGACCTGAAGATCGGTTACTGGCTCGGCACGACGCCCCGCAAGCAGGAGGCCTGGAAATTCCTCGGCACGTTCGTTGCTGCGGCAACCGTGGCCGGCGTGATGATCATCCTCAACAAATCCTACGGATTCGTGGGCGAAGGGGCGCTGGTGGCTCCGCAGGCCAACGCCATGGCGGCGGTGATCCAGCCCCTGATGACCGGCGGCCAGACCCCGTGGATGCTCTACTTCTGCGGCGCGGCGCTGGCGCTGGTGCTGACCTCGATCGGCGTTCCGGCACTCGCTTTCGCACTGGGCATGTTCATCCCGATGGAGCTGAACGCCCCGCTGGTAGTCGGCGGTCTGGTAGCGTGGTTCGTCTCGAACCGCTCGAAGGACGAAGCTCTCAACAAGGCGCGCTTCGACCGCGGCACGCTGATCGCCTCGGGCTTCATCGCCGGCGGCGCGCTGATGGGTGTGGTGAGCGCCCTCTTGAAATTCGCCGAGGTGGACTGGTTCCTGAGCGGCTGGGCGGCCTCGAACGCCGCCGAGTGGACGGGGCTGGCAATGTACCTCGTACTGATCGGCTATTTCGCATGGCACACGCTCCGGGCAAAAAAAGAGGAATAAACCATAAACAGATATTGTCATGGATTTAAAAGAAAGATTCCTGAAATACGTCTCCTACGACACCCAGTCGTCGGAGGAGAGCACGACGTTCCCTTCGACCGAAAAACAGAAAGTCCTGCTGGCCGCCCTGCGCGACGAAATGGAGGCATTGGGCATGACCGAGGTCTCGATGGATCAGTACGGTTACGTGATGGGCACCGTCCCTGCGACGCCGGGTTGCGAGAATGCCCCGGTGATCGGGTTCATCGCCCATGTGGACACCTCGCCCGACATGAGCGGCAAGGACGTCAAACCCCGCGTCATCGAGGAGTACGACGGCTGCGACATCGCACTGAACGGCCAGCTGACGATGCGGGTCACGGATTTCCCCGAGCTGGAGTTCTTCAAGGGGCACACGCTGATCCATACCGACGGCACGACGCTGCTGGGTGCCGACGACAAGGCGGGCGTGGCGGAAATCATGACCGCCGCCGAGTACCTGCTCGCACACCCCGAGATCAAACACGGCAAGATACGTATCGGCTTCACGCCCGACGAGGAGGTGGGCCGCGGGGTCGATTTCTTCGACGTCAGGGCCTTCGGCGCCGACTTCGCCTACACGGTCGACGGCGGCATGGAGGGTGAGCTGGAATACGAGAACTTCAACGCCGCAAGCGCCAAAATCGACATTCAGGGACGCAACGTCCACCCGGGATACGCCAAGAACAAGATGGTCAATGCGCTCGACGTGGCGTGCGAACTGCAAGGGCTGCTGCCGGCCGCCGAACGTCCGCAGTACACCGAAGGATACGAAGGGTTCTACCACTGCGTAGGGCTGAACGGCACGGTCGAGAAAGCCTCGGTCAGCTATATCATCCGCGACCACGATGCGGAGAAATTCGAGCAGAAAAAGGTATTCATGTGGGCCTGCGTCGACCTTTTGAAGAAGAAATACGGCGACGGGGTGCTGACCCTGACGCTCAAAGACCAGTATTTCAACATGCGCAAGATGGTCGAACCGCACCCGCAGGTGATCGACAAGGCGCTCAAAGCCATGGAAATGGCCGGCGTGAACCCGATCGTACGCCCCATACGCGGCGGTACGGACGGCGCACGCCTGTCGTTCATGGGGCTGCCCTGCCCCAACCTCTTCACGGGAGGCATGAACTTCCACGGCAAATTCGAATATTGCTCGCTCACCACGATGCACAAGACAGAGCAGGTGATCCTGAACCTGGCGCAGTTGTGGGCGGAATAACATAACGTATATATGGATAGCTTCGGTTTTCTGAAAGTGGCGGCGGCCGTGCCGCACGTACGGGTCGGCGACTGCGATTTCAATGCGGAGCGCATGGCCGCTATGGCCGACGAAGCGGCACAGCGGGGCGTGGAGATCGTCGCGTTCCCCGAGTTGGCCCTGACGGCCTACACCTGCGGCGACCTGCTGCTGCAACCCGCACTGCTCGACGCGGCCGACGAGGCGTTAGCAAGGCTGGTACGCGACACGCGCAAGTTGCCGCTGACGATGATCGCGGGGGCCCCGTTGCGCCACGGACAAACGCTCTACAACTGCGCCGTGGTCTTCACGCAGGGGCGCATACTGGGCGTCGTCCCCAAAACCTATATCCCCGACTATACGGAATTCTACGAGAACCGCTGGTTCGCATCGGGCGCAGGCATCTCCGAAGAGACGATCCCCGTCGCGGGGCAGGCTGCGGATTTCGGCGCAGGCCTCACGTTCGAGGTCAACGGCACGGAGTTCGGCGTGGAGCTGTGCGAAGACCTCTGGACGGCAGTGCCGCCCTCGTCGCACATGGCACTCAGCGGCGCGAAGGTGATCTTCAACCTCTCGGCATCGCCCGAGGCCGTCGGCAAGCACGCCTACCTGCGGCAGCTCGTAGCGCAACAGTCGGCACGCACGATCGGGGGTTATGTCTACTGCTCGGCCGGCTTCGGCGAATCATCGACCGACCTGGTATTCGCCGGGAACGGCATCATCGCCGAAAACGGAAAGATCCTGCGCGAAGCGAAGCGTTTCGTGCTCGAAGAGCAGTTGGTGGTGGCCGACCTCGACATCGAGCGGCTGGAATTCGAACGCCTCAGGAACACCTCGTTCCGCGTGAATGAAGGCGCGGCGGAGAACACCGTGATCGAAATGGAAATCCCCGAAGGGCTGCGCGCGGCGGCGCTCGACCGCGATATCGACCCGATGCCGTTCGTGCCGCAGGACGAAGCGCACCGCAGCCAGCGCTGCGAGGAGATCTTCCAGATACAGTCGCACGGGCTGGCCAAAAGGCTGGTGCACACCCGCTGCGAAAAGGCCGTAATCGGCATTTCGGGCGGACTGGATTCGACGCTGGCCCTGCTCGTCACGGTCCGCACGTTCGACAAGCTGGGACTCGACCGCGCCGGAATCATCGGCATCACCATGCCCGGCTTCGGCACCACGGACCGCACCTACAACAACGCGCTGGAACTGATGCGCGGGCTGGGCGTCACGATCCGCGAAATTCCGATCCGCGACGCCTGCACGCAGCATTTTCAGGATATAGGCCTCGACCCCGGCTGCCGGGGCGCGGCCTACGAAAACGCCCAGGCGCGCGAACGCACGCAAATCCTGATGGACGTGGCCAACATGGAGGGCGGACTGGTCATCGGCACGGGCGACCTGTCGGAACTGGCGCTGGGCTGGGCGACCTACAACGGCGACCACATGAGTATGTACGGCGTAAATGCCGGTGTGCCCAAAACGCTGGTGCGCTATCTGGTGCAGTACGAAGCCGAGACTGCCGCCACCGCCGCTTTGCATGCGCATGAAGTAAAACCATGCGCCGATCAAAAGCATCACCGGCAAAAGGCTGAACAAAAGGCTGGTAAACATGCTGGGTTTGTCTTCAGGCGTAACCTTTACGCGCACTTTTTTATCCAGCAACGTTTGCACCAAATTGTCGTCCAGCGGGGCGTTGGTGAAAAACTGGCTCTTGTCTGTGCGCTCGCCTTTGATCAAATAGCCGCTCACCACCGAGCCTTCGATGTTGACACTGGCCACATCGCCTTGGTTGACTTGGTCGATAAATTGCGAATATTCGATCTGCTGCTGGCTTTCCTGCTTATCGGTGATGGCGTTAAACGCCGCCATCAAACACACAGCCAAAACCAGCCAGACCAATAGATTTTTAACGGTATTCCCCACTGAAACAGGCTCCAATACAAAGGATAGAAAAGAAAAAACGGATTGTAAATCAGGCTGTCGGCATTGTCAGC
>ERZ650305.115-NODE-115-length-27603-cov-11.967148_pt1 | contig 27603 bp, 18 predicted proteins | sample MGYA00376241_ERZ650305 | MGnify/ENA primary metagenome ERZ650305 (study PRJEB26733, sample SAMN07839276) | wastewater metagenome | biome: urban; feature: artificial channel; material: waste water | place: USA: North Carolina | collected 2016-02-25 ... | reverse complement strand
AGAACCCGCCGAAGTGTGTTAGCTAGCTTTTAGCTGACCGCCGTAGGAATCCCCTGCTTTTAAGCAGGGGAGGATGTCAAAAGCAGAGACACCTGAACTCGCCGCAAGGCTACATAAGCCCAGCGGCGTTTGAGAGACCATACTGGTTCAAACCCGCACCCGTGCAAGTTTGAACTATAAACACCCTGCCGGGATGTGTGAAGACACTTGGCCAGTACAGTAGTACATCCTGCAGGGGGAAAGTGTTGACTGCCACAAAGCTAGGCCACGCGCCGCTGACACAAGGCCACCAGCCGTGCTGCGATGCGGTCTAGGGGCAGCACTTCGTCAATCGCACCGGTAGCAATGGCCTCTTTCGGCATCCCAAACACCACACAACTGGCTTGGTCTTGGGCGATGGTATACGCGCCGGTTTGCTTGAGTTCGACCATGCCCTTCGCCCCATCGCGCCCCATGCCGGTCAAAATGACCGCCAGTGCCGAAGCCCCGGCCACGTTGGCCGCCGAGCGAAATAGCACATCGACGGCGGGACGGTGGCGGTTGACTTCTGCTTCGTAGGAAAGTGCCGTGACCAAGCTCCCACCTTGTGTTTTTACCAATAAATGGGCATTGCCTGGTGCAATATACACCCGCCCGAATTCTAGTTTTTGGCCGGCCTGAGCCTCGCACACGGACAGCGGCATCAAGCCATCCAAGCGGGTGGCAAAAGGGCCGGTAAACATTTCGGGCATATGCTGCACCACCAAAATCGGGGGCATGGTGGGGGGTAATGCGCTGAGGAGGGTTTTAAGGGCTTCTGTGCCGCCAGTAGAAGCCCCAATCACCAACAAGGGACGACCATGCGGCCGCGCTGCATGGGGGGTAAAGGGCAAAATCACATCTGCTGAGTGGCAAGGGGTGAGTAAGGTATTGAGCTGAAGTGGCGGGCGGGCGGTCATAGCGGCAAACAAAAAAAGAGTAAGCCATCATACAGCAGCCCCCTCGGTGGGCGGGGTTTGCCAATGTGCCACCGGCCTTTTGCTGCAGGGGAGCAGCGGGTTGGGTGCTTCGGAATGCGTTGCGGCGCAAACGTGCCATGCCGGCCAAGCGGAATCTTAATTGGCCATTCACCCCTTTATAAAGTCAGTTGCCCCGCCCCCTTCGCCCTCGCTAAAATTCGCAGGCTGCCCAATGCCGTCGCCCTGTGCGCCGCGCCCTTTCCCTTTCTAGCGATAGCCCCCTCTGATGACCCACCAATGGACACCCCACACCACCGTCGCCGCCGTGATTGAGCGCGATGGCCGCTTTTTACTGGTTGAAGAACACACCGCTGCGGGGGTGCGCTTTAACCAGCCGGCAGGCCACTGGGAGGCAGGCGAAACCCTGATTGAAGCGGCACGCCGCGAAACACTGGAAGAAACCGGCTACCACTTTGCGCCACGCGCCTTGGTCGGCGTGTATTCGGTGCAGGCCACAGACAGCGACATCGTTTACCTGCGCTTTGCCTTTTGTGGTGACCTCGAAGGCTACGAAGCCGACCGCCCACTGGATACCGGCATCATCGCTGCCCGCTGGCTCACCCCCGCCGAACTCGCCGCCGAAGCCCCTCGCCACCGCAGCCCGCTGGTGCCGCGCTGCATTGCCGACTACCAAGCCGGTCGGCGTTTTTCGCTCGACCTGATTACCCACGTTTAGCGGGAAAGCATCATGATGGGATGGCACAGCCTGTGGGTAGGTATGGTTTGCGGGGGGCTTGGGCTGGTGGGCGCGGCGCGTGCCGAGGAACCCGCCCCCCTGAGCATCTGTTACAACTACGGCTGCCGCACCATTGCCCATATCACCTTGACCGCCAAAGACCGCGCCCTCTTGGCGTACCACCTTCGCACCGCCACCCCCATTGCCGAGCGTCAGGCGATTAGAGGGGCGATTGCGCTGATGAACCGCATCGCCGCCCGCACCACGCCGATTGCCGCAGACCGTGGCGGCAATCTAAACGACAACGGCAATGGCAGCATGGACTGCATCGACCACAGCGAAAACAACACCACTTTTTTGCGCTATTTTGCCGAGCAAGGCTGGCTGCGTTTTCACTGGCTCAGCCACATCGAATGGCGTGCGCCCTTGTTGCTGAATTTGCATTACACCGCCACCCTGCGCGACAAACAAACCGGCAAACGCTACGCCGTAGACGATTGGTTTTTTGACCACGGCCACCCTGCCGCCGTTATCCCGCTCGCAACATGGCTCAATGGATACTCCCCCTCAAATGACTGAAAAAAAACAACGCATCGTCGTCGGCCTGTCTGGCGGCGTAGATTCCGCCGTCACCGCCCATCTGCTGAAACAGGAAGGGCACGAGGTGATTGGTGTCTTTATGCAAAACTGGGAAGACGACAATACCGACGACTATTGCTCGATTAAGCAAGACGCGCTGGATGCGATGGCGGTCGCCGATGTGCTCGGCATCGACATGGAAGTGGTTAACTTTGCCAGCGAGTACAAAGACCGCGTGTTCCACTATTTTTTGCAGGAATACGCCGCAGGCCGCACCCCCAACCCTGACGTGTTGTGTAACGCCGAAATCAAATTTAAAGCTTTTTTGGATTACGCCGTCTCGCTGGGGGCAGAGGCCTTGGCCACCGGCCACTACGCCCGCCGCACCCAGACTGAAGCCGGTGCGCTGCTGCTCAAAGGCATCGACACCAGCAAAGACCAGAGCTATTTCCTCTATCGCCTTCAGCCCCACCAGCTCGCGCCATCGCTGTTTCCGTTGGGCGGGCTGGAAAAAACCGAAGTCCGCCGGATTGCCGCCGAGATTGGCTTGCCCAACGCCAAGAAAAAAGACAGCACGGGGATTTGCTTTATCGGGGAACGCCCCTTCCGCGCCTTTTTGCAGCAGTATCTGCCCACCCACCCTGGCGAGATGGTCACACCAGAGGGTCGCATCATGGGGCAGCACCAAGGCTTGATGTATCACACCTTGGGTCAGCGGCAGGGCTTGGGGATTGGCGGCGAAGGCTTGCCGTGGTTTGTGGCGGGCAAAGACATGGCGACCAACCGCCTGCTGGTGGTGCAGGGACACGACCACCCCGCGCTGTTGTCATCGGTGTTAGAGGCCGACCAACTGGCGTGGACGCTGGGACACCGCCCCGCCGCAGGCCGTTACGCCGCCAAAACCCGCTACCGCATGGCCGATGCCCCTTGTGAACTCAGCTATACCGCCGAGGGCTACGCCCGCTTGACCTTCGACACCCCCCAATGGGCGGTCACCCCTGGGCAATCGGCGGTGCTCTACCACGGTGAAGTGTGCTTGGGCGGCGGGGTCATCCGGTAGTTTAACCCCCGCCCCATCCCCGAAACCCGCTACAATCGCGCCCTATTCTTTCCCCTCTTTAAGATGCCTTTTTGCCGCCGCTTATGACACCGATTACCCCTGTTCTCCTGCTGATTTTAGATGGCTTTGGTCACCGTACCGAAGGCGACGATAACGCCATTTTGCACGCCAAAATGCCCTATTGGCAGGCACTGTGTGCTGCCCATCCTTACACCACCATCGAAGCCTCCGAGCACGCGGTGGGGCTGCCCAAAGGGCAATTTGGTAACTCCGAAGTGGGGCATCTGAACATTGGGGCGGGGCGCGTGGTGCAGCAAGACATCAGCCGCATCGACCTCGACATCGAAGCCGACACCTTTGCCCGTAATGCGGTGCTGACCCAAGCCTTTGCCGCCACCGGCAAGCACACCCTGCACATTTTGGGCTTGCTGTCCGATGGCGGGGTGCATAGCCACGAAGCCCACCTCCACGCCGTGTTCCGCGCTGCCCAAGCCGCCGGCGTAGGCAAAGTGCGCTTTCATGCCTTTTTGGATGGCCGCGACACCCCGCCGCGCAGTGCTAATACCTATTTGACCCGACTCGATGCCGTCCTCGCTGACTGCCCCAACGTCCGCTTGGCCAGTGTGTGCGGGCGGTTCTGGGCAATGGACCGCGATAAACGCTGGGAGCGGGTGGCCAGTGCCTATCAATTGGTGGTGGATGGCGACGCGGCTTTCCGTGCCGACAGTGGTCACGCCGCGCTGGCCGAAGCCTATGCTCGCGACGAGAACGACGAGTTTGTAAAGCCCACCGCTATTGGCCAAGTGAGCCGTATCGAAGACGGTGACGTGGTGCTGTTTATGAACTTCCGTGCCGACCGTGCCCGCGAGTTCACCAGCGCGTTGACCGATATCGACTTTGAAGGCTTCTCTGCGCGGCAGCCGAACTTGGCGCTGTTTGCCTCGCTAACCAGCTACGGCGAAGCCTACCCCAACCCCGTGCTGTATCCGCCCCAAACCCTGCACAACGGGCTGGGCGAATACCTGTCCCACTTGGGGCTGAAGCAATTGCGGATTGCCGAAACCGAAAAATACCCGCACGTCACCTATTTCTTTAATGGTGGTGAAGAAGCCGTCTATGTCGGCGAAGACCGCATTCTCGTCCCCTCGCCCAAAGTGGCGACCTACGACTTGCAGCCGGAGATGAGCGCGGTAGAAGTCACCGACAAGCTGGTGGATGCGATTACCTCGCGCCGCTACCACGCCATGATGTGCAACTACGCCAACGGCGATATGGTGGGGCATACCGGCGACTTCGATGCCGCCATCAAGGCGGTCGAAACGCTGGATGTCTGTATCCACCGCTGTGTGGTGGCCATGCAGGCGGTGGGTGGCGAGGTGCTGATTACTGCCGACCACGGCAATGTGGAGCAGATGTTTGATGCCCTGCACCACCAACGCCACACCCAACACACCACCAACAAAGTCCCGCTGCTCTACATTGGGCGGACGGCGACCCTTAGCGAAGGCGGGGCGTTAAAAGACATTGCCCCCACCTTGCTGTCGATGATGGGCTTGCCCCAGCCGGTCGAAATGACCGGCCATGCGCTGGTGAACTTCAGCTAACGCTCGTGAAAACCTCTCTCACTCTTCTTGTGCTGTTTCCGTGGTGGGCACACGCTGCCCCTACCGAAACCGCCGCGCCCCAGCAGGATTTAAAAGAAATCCGCCAGCAAATCAACACGCTAAAAAAGGATGTACAAGGGAAAGAGGTTGACCGTGCCGAGGCCACCGATGCCCTGCGCGAATCTGAGCAGGCCATTAGTGAAGCCAACCACGCCCTCCATGCCTTAAACGCGCAACAACAGCACACCGAGCAGTCTTTGGGGCGGATTCACGGCGACATGAATCAAGCCCGCAGCACGATCCAACGCGCTAAAACCCGTCTGGCGCGGGTGCTCAAAGCCCAATATCTGAACGGTGAACACGATGCCTTAGCCTTGGTGTTTCGCCAGCAAGACCCTAACCAAACCGCGCGGGATTTGGCCTATTACCAGCGCATTGCCAAAGCCCAGCAGGCGGTGGGTGAGCGGCTCAAGACCCAGCTGGCTGAACTCGAACGGCTGTCTAAGCAGCTTGACGAAGAGCGGGCGCAGCTTAACCAGATTGCGACCCAGCGTGCACAACACAAAACCAAGCTGGAGCAAGAAAAGCAGTCTCACCAAGCGGTCGTGGTCAAGCTGTCTGGCGAAATCAAAAACCGCCATCAGCAAATTGACAAGCTGCACTCGGACGAAAAATCCCTCTCTGAGCTGATAGACCGGATTAACCGCGAAATCGAAGCCCGCCGCGTGGCCGAAGCCAAAAAAGCCGCTGAAAAGGCGGCTGAAGCCAAACGCAAAGCGGCTGAAGCCGCTGCCCAAGCCGCCCGCGAGGAAAAAGCCCGTCAGGCGAAGCTGGCGCAGCAAAAAGCCGAAGCGGCTGCAACCGCGCGGGCTGAACGCGCCGAAAAACTGGCCGCCAAGTCTGCCGCCCACAAAGCCGACACCCCGCCCGCTGCGCCACCACCACCCAAGCCGCTGCCGCCGCCAGAGCCAGAACCCGCCCCGCCGCCTAAACCCAAGCCGCCCCCTGCGCCCAGCCCAGAACCCGAGCCGCCCGCAGAAGTCCAACCGAATGGCAAATCGTTTGCCAGCTTGCAGGGCAAAATGCGCTTGCCGGTGCGTGGTGAGCTGATTGGCCGCTTCGGCACGCCGCGTGCCGAGGGCATGAGCTGGCGCGGTATTTTTATTCGCAGTGCCGCAGGTCAAACCGTGTCAGCCATCGGTGAAGGGCGTGTGGTCTACGCCGATTGGTTGCGCGGATTTGGCAATATGTTGATTATTGACCACGGCGGCGGCTATATGAGCCTCTACGGCAATGGCGAATCCCTCCTGAAACGTCCTGGCGACAAGGTGCGTGCGGGGGACAAAATCGCCACCACCGGCAATAGCGGTGGCAGCGCAGAAACCGGCCTGTATTTTGAAATTCGCCATCTTGGCCGCCCGCTGAATCCCGCTAGCTGGGTGCAGTAAACCCCTTTAGGCGGCTGTAATCAGCCGCCTCGACCCTATTCCACCCATCCGACACCCTTGTCGGGGAGATGTTATGCAAACTTTGCAAAAAATGGCCTTGGTCAGCGCGGGCGCGATTGCCGGCACCATTCTGAGCCTGAGCCTGCAAGCGATGGCAGAAAAAGAACCCGCGACCACAGCCCTGCCGCTGTCCGAACTCCGCACGTTTACCGAGGTGTTTGGGCGCATCAAGCAAGATTATGTTGAGCCTGTCGAAGACAAAAAGCTGATTAACGAAGCCATCAACGGCATGTTGTCAGGGCTAGACCCCCATTCGTCCTACTTGGATGCCGAGGCGTTCAAAGAGCTGCGCGAAGGTACGCAGGGCGAGTTTGGCGGGCTGGGAATTGAGATTGGCACCGAAGACGGGCTGATTAAGGTCATCGCCCCCATCGAAGACACACCAGCCTTCCGTGCGGGGATGAAGTCGGGCGATTTGATTGTCAAAATCAACGAGGCTTCGGTACGGGGCATGAACACCAACGAGGCGGTCAAACGGATGCGCGGCAAGCCCGGCACCAGTGTCACGCTGACCTTGGCCCGCAAAGGCGAAGCCAAGCCGCTGGTGTTGACCATTACCCGTGCCATTATCAAGACCAAGAGCGTCAAATTTAAGCTGCTCGAACCCGATTACGGCTATGTCCGCATCGCTCAGTTCCAAGAGCACACCACAGAAAACCTCGCCCAAGCCCTTGAAACCCTCTACAAGGACAATGGCAAGCCGCTGAAAGGCGTGCTGCTTGATTTGCGGGATGATCCTGGCGGCTTGTTAAACAGCGCGGTGGGCGTGTCGGCGGCCTTTTTGCCGCGTGATGTGCTGGTGGTCTACACCGATGGGCGTGCCGCCGATGCCAAAATGCGCTTAACCGCCACGCCAACCCACTATATGCGTGACCAAAGCAAGCCCGACCTGTTCCGCAACACGCCTGCTGGGGTAAAGACCGTGCCGCTGGTGGTGCTGGTGAATGCGGGTACGGCTTCGGCCTCCGAAATCGTGGCGGGGGCGTTACAAGACCACAAACGCGCCATCGTGGTGGGCGTGCAAACCTTTGGTAAGGGCTCGGTGCAGTCGGTATTGCCGCTGGGTAATCAGGGCGGGATTAAGCTGACCACGGCGCGGTATTACACCCCCAATGGCCGGTCTATCCAAGCCAAGGGCATTACCCCCGATGTGGCGGTAGAAGAAAGCACCGTCGTGGCCAATGGGGCTGCCGCACCGTCGCTGCGGGTGCGAGAAGCTGACCTCGAACACCATTTGTCCAACCCCAACGGCGAAGACAAAACCAAGCCCGCCGCCTCGCCCGAAAAATCTGCGCCTAGCAAAGAAAATGGCAAAGACAAAGGCAGTAACAAGGACGAGGACAAGCCCGAAGCCAGCGTGAATCCGCGTGACCCCAATCCCAAAACCGACTACCAGCTGGGACAAGCCCTGAATATTTTGAAAGTACAGCAGATGCTGGAAAACCAAAAAGGGGCGACCAAGCCCAGCATTAAGTAAGCCCGTTCCACGTCAGGGAGGGGGGTATTTCCCCCTTCCCGCCCCTTCCCGCCCTCGCTTTGGAAATTTGCTTTGCCTGATAGCTGCCCCATGACCACACCGCACTTTGTCCAATGGTTTCGCGAAGCCGCCCCCTATATCCATGCCTTTCGGGGGCGGGTCTTTGTCATTGCTTTTGGCGGCGAAGTGCTGTCGGACGGCAAGTTTGCCAATCTGTCTCACGACCTCAACGTGCTGGTCAGCCTCGGGGTGCGGATTGTGTTGGTGCATGGCGCTCGCCCCCAAGTTGAGGCGATTTTGCAGCAGTATGGGCAGGGACAGCGGTTTCACCTGAGCCGCCGTGTGACCGACTTGGCGGGGCTGGAAATCGTCAAACAGGCAGTGGGCTATACCCGTGCCGAAATCGAATCGTGGCTGTCGATGGCACTGCCAAACTCGCCGATGGCGGGGGCGAATCTGCGGGTGGCCAGCGGTAACTATGTGATTGCCAAGCCGCTGGGGGTGCTAGAAGGGGTCGATATGCAGTACACCGGCCAAGTCCGCAAGCTGGAAACCGCTGCAATTACCGCCCGCCTAGAAGCCGGTGAGCTGGTGATGCTGTCGCCGCTGGGCTATTCCCCTACCGGCGAAATGTTTAACCTGACGCTAGAAGACGTGGCCACCGCTGCGGCCATTGGGCTTAAAGCCGAGAAGCTGGTGTTTTTGACCGATGCCGATGGTGTGCTAGATGAGGCGGGGGTGCTGAAACACCAAATCACCGCCAGCGAAGCAGAGGGGCTGCTGGCCAGCCAAGTCCCTCTGAGCGAAGACATTGCGGTGTATTTGCCCTGTGCGCTGCGGGCGATTCGGCAGGGCGTAAACCGTGCCCACTTTATCAACTACCACACCGATGGCGGCTTGCTGACCGAGCTGTTCACCCATGATGGCTTGGGCTCGATGGTGTCGCCTGCACCGCTGGACCGCCTGCGCGAAGCCGCCATTGATGATGTCGGCGATATTCTGTCGTTGATAGAGCCGCTGGAGCGTGAAGGGATTTTGGTCAAGCGCAGCCGCGAGCTGCTCGAAATGGAAATCCAGAAGTTTTCGGTGCTGGCGCACGATGGGCGGATTGTCGGCTGTGTGGCAATGAATTTATTTGGCGAGGCGGGGATGGCTGAATTGGCCTGTTTGGCCGTTTCGCCAGAATGGGCGGGCGAGGGCTACGGTGAGGCCTTGTTGCACCACGTTGAATCCCAAGCGCGTGCCAGCGGGGTGTTCCGGTTGTTTGTGCTGACCACCCGCACGGCGCACTGGTTTATTGAGCGGGGCTTTGCTGAGAGTGCACTCTCGGCACTGCCGCCCGCTAAACAACAGTTTTACAACTACCAGCGACGCTCCAAGGTTTTTCTGAAAAATTTATAGACAGTATGGTGTATTGAGATAAGAATTCTCGACACTTCTCCCGCTGTCGTCCTGATTAGGGATTCAACAATGGGCTATCCTGACCGAAAATGGCATATTGCCACTTGCCGCTTGGTTTTTTTTCGCCCCATGCTCTTTTTTGACGTCACCGCCATCCCATGAGAATTTTTGCACTGCACTTTCCACGCTTGTCCTCCCTGCGTTTTCGCTTAACGGGGTTAGGGCTGGTTTTAAGTATGCTTATTGTTGGGGCGATGTCTTACGTGATGGTGTCGGCGCTTCATGGCGCAGCCCAGCGCGATGTAGCCAACCGCATCGAAACCATGGACACCCTGATGGTGTCGTTGCTGCTAGACCATGTGGTTTCCAACGACCTTAACGACATTTACAACCATCTTGAGCGTTTTACGGGTCAAGGCAATGTGGCCTATGTGGCGGTACGCAATGTTGCCGGTGAAGTGATGGCCACCAGTGCGTGGAATCCCATTACACCTTACCCCGCAGCAGATAATCTCACCCGTTTCCCGTTTTTTATCTCGGATCAAAACGTCTTTACCCAAGTGCTGCCGCTCCGGCGTGGCGATGAGCAAGTCGGTGATCTGATTTACGGCCTATCGGTGGCAGACACCAAGGCCAGCCTGCGCCAAGCGGTGTGGTACTGCGCATGGGTGGCTTTGGCCAGCTTAGGGCTGCTGATAGGCTTACAGTTTTTCATTGGCTCATGGCTGCTCACCCCCCTTGATAAGCTGGGCAAGGCCGCACGGTCGATTGCGGATGGGGACTATCACGCCACCCTCCCCGCCCCGAGTACCGATGAAATGAGCGAACTGACCCAGCATTTTTCAAACATGCAAACCGCGCTCAATGCCCGCATGGCTGAGGTACACGAACAACAAAACATGTTGCACGCGGTGTCGGACTATGCCTATGCGTGGGAACTCTGGATTAACCCTAGCGGCCAGCTTTACTGGAGCAATGCCGCCGCAGAGCGCGTGGTAGGCTATACCCGCGAAGAATGTTTGATTTTAATCGGGGGGCTGACAGGGCTGACCCACCCTGATGACCAGCCCCGCTTGCTGCGTTCTTTGTCCCACGCGGCAGAAACCCGCACCGCAGGCGAAGGTTTTGAGTTTAGGGTGCGCCACCGCCGAGGCGATTGGATTTGGCTGACGGCCAACTGGCACCCCATCTATTCCATTGACCACGACTACCAAGGGATGCGCCTGAGCCTGCTGGATTGCACGCAACAACGCTACAGCCGCGAGGCTCTGAACCAAGCCTTTGATGATTTGCAAGAAATGCAGGTTACCGACGAACAGCATCTGCGCGAAACCGTACGAGAACGGGCGCGGCTCAGTGCCCTGTTGTCCGCACTCAGCATTGGTATTGTGCTGGTGGATGAACATGACAAAGTGGTTTACGCCAACTCTATGTTTATCAATATGTGGGGCTTGTCGTCAGAAGCGGCGATTATTGGGGTGTATCTGCCCGACCTCGTCCCCCGCATCTTTAACCTACGCCCAACCTTTAGCGAAGAACAAGGCGAAACCGCCGTCAGCGAGTGCCATCTAGATGATGGGCGCGTGGTGACGTTCCAACAAGTACCGATTCCCGACTTAGACCACGACAGCCTGTGGATTTTTGCCGATGTTACCGCCGAACGTGCCACGGCCGAGCAGTTGATGTTCTTGGCCGAGCGCGACACCCTGACGGGGGTGTATAACCGCCGCCGCTTCCAAAGTGATCTCGACAAAAACGTTAAACGTGCGGTGCGCCGCGAGCAGCCGATGGCACTGCTGATGTTTGACCTCAATGACTTTAAAATCATCAACGACATGCACGGCCATGCCGCCGGCGACCAAGTGCTGATTGATATTGCCCGTGCCGTCAGCAAAACCATCCGCACCAATGAGGTCTTCTGCCGCTTGGGTGGCGATGAATTTGCCATTCTGCTACCCGAAGCCAGCACCTACGATGCCACGATGCTGGCCAAGCGGATTGAAGCCATTATCACTGAGCTGCGCTTTGAATTTGATGGTTGTGAGCGGCGCACCAGTGCCAGCATCGGTATTGCCGTGTACCCCAACCATGCCGAGAATGCGGACACGCTAGTTCACGCCGCCGATACCGCCATGTACGAAGCCAAAAAGCTCAAGACCGACAAACGGGGCAGCTGGGTGGTATTTGATGCCACCATGGATTTGACCGCCCGACACGCGCTGCACCCAACCCAGTATGTAAACGAGCAGCGCCTAGAGCCGACGGTGATTGCAGATGCACTACACGATACCTTCCAGCCTGCCGATATTGACGAATTGTTTGGCTGAAAACCTATTCGCGCCTGCGAAGGGTTAGCCTGCACGGTTGGCTGACCTGCGTGAACCGCTTCTAAAAACCTGTTTACGAACTGCGAAACTCGGGTGATTCTGCGTTGAAATTCGGAAAAAACATGCGTGTGGATTCAAGTCCAATGGCGTTTTTTCCCGAATTTCGCCTTGGCTGACCCTTCGTTCGCAAGACTTTGAACCGTTTCTAAGTTCCTCGCCAGTACGAAAAAAGCGGCACATTCTCAGCGTGGAATGTGCCGCTTTTGCATGGTGACGGGGGGTTTGCCCAAGGTTGGTTGCGGTCTGGGAACGCGTGCAGCGCCAGCGCGGGGCGGTCTGCGGCACAACGGGGTGATTTGCCACTGGGTTGTACGGTGCAACTCGCCTTGGCAGGACGACAAGCTGAGGCAGGGCGGTATAATCTGCGCTTTCTTTTCTCTATCAGGCCTTATCCCTATGCACATCCCCCGCGTCGGTTTTGTCTCGCTTGGCTGCCCCAAGGCATTGGTTGACTCTGAACACATCCTGACCCGCCTGCGTGCCGAAGGGTACGAGATTGCGCCCAGCTACGAAGGGGCGGATTTGGTTGTGGTCAACACCTGCGGCTTTATTGACTCGGCGGTGGCGGAATCGCTGGATGCGATTGGCGAAGCCCTGAACGAAAACGGCAAAGTGATTGTGACCGGCTGCCTCGGGGCACGCCAAGACGGCAATATGGTGCGCGACATCCACCCTTCGGTGCTGGCGGTGACCGGCCCCCATGCCACCACCGAGGTCATGGATCATATTCACCAGCACCTCCCCAAGCCGCACGACCCCTTTACCGACCTCGTCCCTGCTGGCGGGGTTAAGCTCACGCCACGGCACTACGCTTACCTCAAAATCTCTGAGGGCTGTAACCACCGCTGCACCTTCTGCATCATCCCCAGCCTGCGCGGTGACTTGGAGAGCCGCCCCATCCATGACGTGCTGAAAGAAGCCGAAGCCCTCGCCAAGGCGGGGGTGAAGGAGCTGCTCGTGGTGTCGCAAGACACCAGTGCCTATGGCGTGGATATTAAATACCGAACCGGCTTTTGGCAGGGTCGTCCAGTAAAAACCCGTATGACCGAGCTGTGCGAAGCGCTGGGTAAACTCGGCATCTGGGTGCGGCTGCACTACGTTTACCCTTATCCCCATGTCGATGAAGTCATCCCGCTAATGGCCGAGGGCAAAATCTTGCCGTATCTGGACATCCCCTTTCAACATGCCTCGCAACGTGTGCTCAAGGCGATGAAACGCCCTGCCAATGCGGATAACGTCTTGCAGCGGATTCGCCGCTGGCGCGAAATCTGCCCCGAGTTGGTAATTCGCAGCACGTTTATCGTCGGCTTCCCTGGCGAAACCGAAGAAGACTTTGCCATCCTTCTCGACTTCTTGCGTGAGGCCGAGCTGGACCGCGTGGGCTGCTTTACCTATTCCGCTGTTGAAGGCGCGACAGCCAACGCACTGCCCAACCCTGTGCCTGAAGCGGTCAAAGAGGATCGCAAAGCACGCTTTATGGCGGTGCAAGCTGAAATCAGCGCGAAAAAGCTCGCGGCACAAATCGGCAAAACGCTGACGGTGATTGTGGATGAGCTGGACGAAGAAGGTGCGGTCTGCCGTAGCTACGCCGATGCACCCGAGATTGATGGTGTGGTGTTTGTTGCCAATAGCACAGGACTGAAAGAGGGCGACTTTATTCAAGTGCAGGTGGTGGATTCGGACGACTACGACCTGTGGGCTGAACGTATCCTTTGAAGTTAGAAGCCCCGTCCTTATAGGTCGGGGTAATACGCCCCTGTATCCCCCGCCCCATTGGGCACTGTGGTGGGGCGGCTGGGGCAAATGTTGCCATATAGTGAGCCTCGCCCTCTCTAATCTACATGACAAAAAAAACCAACAGGAATAGGATAAGAAAAAATTCATTGATTTACGGTAAATAAGGAGCTTGAGATGACCGAATCCACTGTATTGACCCCCACTGCCAAAAAGCCAGAAGAAAATCAGCCTGCAGAGCACCAACACAATACCTTGGTGGCTGAGCCGCCGGTGACCGAAGCCAGCAAGCCCGCTGCTCGCCGTCGTGCCAAGCCCGCCAAAGAAGATGAGTCCGGTGCAGAAGCGATTTTGGCCGTGAGCCATGCCCCTGCCGCCATGGCCGTGGCCACTGCCCCCCACGGCACGGACGAAAACAGTGACTTTGCCCCCCTCCCAGCAGACTACCCCTACAAAACCCGTTTGCGCCGCGCTGAGTACGAAAGAACCAAAGCCGAGCTGCAAACTGAACTGCTTAAAGTGCAGAGCTGGGCCAAAGAGACCGGTCAGCGCATTGTGATTTTGTTTGAAGGCCGCGATGCCGCAGGCAAGGGCGGCACGATTAAACGCTATATGGAACACCTCAACCCACGCGGCGCACGGGTGATTGCCTTGGACAAACCCACCGAAGCCGAACGCGGCCAGTGGTATTTCCAACGCTATATTCAGCACCTACCGTCTGCTGGCGAAATCGTATTTTTTGACCGCTCTTGGTATAACCGCGCCGGTGTTGAGCGCGTGATGGGCTTTTGCAACCCAAGCGAATACCTCGAATTTTTGCGCCAAGCCCCACAGCTTGAGCGGATGCTGAACAATAGCGGGATTCGTCTGTTTAAGTTCTGGTTCTCGGTCAGCCGTGAAGAGCAGCTCCGCCGCTTTGTGTCGCGCCGTGATGACCCGCTCAAGCACTGGAAGCTGTCGCCTATCGACATCCAGTCCCTCGACCGCTGGGACGATTACACCGCTGCCAAAAAGGCGATGTTCTTCCACACTGATACCGCCGATGCGCCGTGGACCGTGGTGAAGTCGGACGACAAAAAACGGGCGCGGCTGAACTGCATCCGCCACTTCTTGCACGCGCTAGATTACCCAGGCAAGAACCTCAAGGTGGCTTGTGCCCCTGACCCCTTGTTGACGGGCAACGCGTCTAGCATGTTGAGCCGTGATGAACAGATTGGCGATTCGTTCTAACGCCATTTTCAGTCCAATAAAAACCGCCCACACGTTGCAACGTGTGGGCGGTTTTTATTGGGTAGAGTGGGGATAATGAGCGGGACTGCCTAAAAAACAATCAACTTTGTTTTTGTCTTGTTTATCAGCTGATTAGACTGGTTTTCCACAGGCAAATCACAGCCCTACCCCCAGTTGTGGGGTGCTTTTCCCCACAGGTTTTTAGGCTTTTGCCGCCACCCATGCCGCCACACTCGCCAACGCCGCAGGCAAGTGCGCAGGCTCGGTACCGCCAGCCATCGCCATATCCGGCTTGCCACCGCCCTTGCCGCCGACTTGTTCAGCAACAAACTTGACCAAGTCACCGGCTTTAACCTTGCCTAGTAGGTCAGGGGTCACACCTGCGGCCAGCTGCACTTTGCCTTCGGCACGGCTGCCCAACACAATCACGGCAGACTTCAGCTTGTCTTTCAGCTTGTCCATGGTTTCGCGCAGTGCCGCCGCATCTGCACCTTCTAGCTCGGTGGCCAGTACGGTGATGCCGTTGGCGTTGACGGCTTGCTCAACCAAGGCATCGCCTGCACTGGCGGCCAGCTTGCCGTTTAGGCGGGCGACTTCTTTTTCTAGGGCTTTGAGGCTGTCTTGCACCGCCGCAATTTTAGGCGCGAGTTCTTCCGCGCTTTGCGCTTTGAGTGCAGCCGCCGCTTCGCGCAGCAGCTTGTCTTGGGCTTGAACGTGCAGCAACGCGCCTTCGCCGGTGACGGCTTCAATCCGGCGCACACCAGCAGCGACACCGCCTTCACTCAAAATTTTAAACAAGCCGATGTCGCCGGTGCGGGTGACGTGCGTGCCGCCGCACAGTTCAACTGAGAATTCACCCATCGCCAGTACACGGACTTCGTCGCCGTATTTCTCGCCAAACAAGGCCATCGCGCCGGACTTCAGCGCGTCTTCTTGGTTCATCAGCGTGGCAGTAACAGGGGTGTTGGCGAGGATGGCGTGGTTAACCAGCCGTTCGACTTCGACCAAATCCACCGGAGTCATGCCGTGGCTGTGGGCAAAGTCAAAGCGGGCGCGGTCGGGGTTCACCAACGAGCCTTTTTGCTGAACGTGCGACCCCAGTACACGGCGCAAAGCACTGTGCAGCAAGTGGGTGGCAGAGTGGTTGCGCTCGGTGGCGTGGCGGGCATGGCGGTCAACGGTGGCGGTGACGGTATCGCCGACCGTCAGCGTGCCCCGTGCCAACACCCCATGATGGCCAAACACAGCGGCTTGGATTTTTTGGGTGTCGGTCACATCAAACAGGGCATCGACACCGCCTGTTACCGACAAGGTGCCGACATCGCCCACCTGCCCGCCGCCCTCGGCATAGAACGGTGTGTTGTTGAGCACCACCACGCCTTGGTGGCCTTGGGTGAGCTGGGTCACGGCTTGACCGTCTTGGTACAGGGCGACGATATGGGCAGTGGTGGTGGTGTGGCCATAGCCTTCAAAGCGGGTATCGCTGCCGGTGTAGTCCAACTGCCCGCCCATTTTAAAGCTCGATGCCGCACGGCTTTGGGCGCGTTGGGTTTCCATTGCCGCATCAAAACCGGCTTGGTCGATGGCAATGTCGCGTTCGCGGCAAATATCTGCTGTTAAATCAAGCGGGAAGCCGTAGGTGTCGTACAACTGGAACGCCACTTTGCCCTCTAGGGTGGTCTTGCCCCCTGCCAAAGCGGCTTCGAGCAGCACCATGCCTTTGTCCAGCGTTTCGGCGAATTTGATTTCTTCTTGCTTAAGCGCGTCTTCAATCTTGGCTTGGTTTTGGCGCAACTCAGGGTAGGCATCGCCCATCTCAGCGGCAAGGTCAGCCACCAGCGTGTAGAAGAACAGATCCTTTTGCCCCAGCTTGTAACCGTGGCGAATGGCGCGGCGAATAATGCGGCGCAGCACATAGCCACGCCCATCGTTGCTAGGCAGTACGCCATCGGCAATCAGGAAAGAACACGCGCGGATGTGGTCGGCAATCACCTTCAGCGAAGGCGTATCTTGGCTAAACGGCACGCCGGTGGCACGCGCTGCGGCGTTAAGCAGGCTGACAAACAGGTCGATTTCGTAGTTGGCGTGAACGCCTTGCAGCACGGCAGAAATGCGCTCTAGCCCCATGCCGGTATCGACCGAGGGCTTAGGCAGCGGGTGCAGCGTGCCGGATTCGTCCCGATTGAACTGCATAAAGACGTTATTCCAGATTTCAATAAAGCGGTCGCCGTCTTCTTCTGGGCTGCCAGGAGGGCCACCCCAGATGTGGGCACCGTGGTCGTAGAAAATTTCGGTGCAAGGGCCGCAAGGACCGGTATCGCCCATTTGCCAGAAGTTATCGCTGGCATAGGGTGCGCCCTTGTTGTCGCCAATGCGGATGATTTTGTCCGTTGGCACGCCGACTTCGGTGTGCCAAATATCAAAGGCTTCGTCATCGCTGGCATACACCGTCACGGTCAGGCGGTCGGTGGGTAGGTTGAGCCAAGCAGGGCTGGTCAAAAATTCCCACGCGTAGTGGATGGCATCGCGCTTGAAATAATCGCCAAAGCTGAAGTTGCCCAGCATTTCAAAAAAGGTGTGATGGCGGGCGGTGTAGCCGACGTTTTCGAGGTCGTTGTGTTTGCCGCCAGCCCGCACGCACTTTTGGCTGGTGGTGGCACGGGTATAAGGCCGCTTGTCGAAGCCCAAAAAGACGTCTTTGAATTGGTTCATCCCCGCGTTCGTAAACAACAGGGTCGGGTCTTCCCACGGCACCAGCGAGCTAGACCCCACAATTTGGTGGCCTTTGCTGGCAAAGAAGTCGAGGAATTTCTGGCGAATGGCGGAAGCTTTCATGCGGGGAATCAATCTAAAAAGTAAAAAATTAACCTGCCGATTTTCCGCCGAAAGACCCTGTCAGCGCAAACGGGAACTGTGTTTTTGCGCCCAGCCCCCTGCCGAGCGACCACAAAAAAGCGCGTTTCCCTTGTCAGGAAGCGCGCTTTTCAACCCCTCGCTGCGGTCAGCCGAGCGAGGGGCGGGAGGATTAAGCCAACTTAGCCAATTGCACCTTCAGCTTGCCCAGCTTATCGCTCAGCTCCGCCAATTGGGCTTGGTCTTTTGCGACCAAGTGGGCGGGGGCTTTGTCGGTGTAGCCTGGCTTTTCCAGCTTGGCGGTCAGCTTCAGCACGTCAGCCTCGGTTTTGCCGATTTCCTTGGTGATGCGGAGGGTTTCAGCGGCCTTGTCGATTTCCACCTTCAGCATCAAGCGGGCTTCGCCACACATCGCCACCGGCGCGTCGTCCTCCGGCAGCTTGGCGACCAGCGTGCCTTCGGTCAGCCGTGCCAACAGCTTGAGGTAAGGCACAAAGTCCACCAGCGACGCATCGGCGGCTTCAATCAGCAGCGGGGCTTTGACCGAAGGGCCAATGCCCATTTCGCCGCGCAAATTACGCACGGCATTCACCACCTCTTTAAACCGCGCCATCCGTGCATCGGCTTCGGCGTTGATTTTCTCCGGTACCGCCACTGGCCACGCTGCCAGCATCAACGAATCCGTATGCTTGGCGTTGGCCAGCGGGGCGACGGTCTGCCACAGCTCTTCGGTAATAAACGGCATGATGGGGTGCAGCAAGCGCAGGGTGACTTCGAGCACCCGCACCAAGGTACGGCGGGTGGCGCGTTGCTGGGCTTCGTTGCCGGTTTGCAGCTGCACCTTGGTCAGCTCCAAATACCAGTCACAGTATTCGTTCCAAATAAACTCGTAGAGGTCTTGCGCGGCAAGGTCAAAGCGGTAGGTGTCCAGTGCGGCGGTGACGCTGGCTTCACAGGCTTGCAGCCGGCCAATCATCCACAGGTCCACAAAGCTGTATTCCAGCGGCAAGGTTTCGTCCTGCCCGCAGTCTTTGTCTTCCACGTTCATCATCACAAAGCGGGTGGCATTCCACAGCTTGTTGCAGAAGTTGCGGTAGCCCTCGGCGCGCTTAAAGTCAAAGTTTACCGACCGCCCCAAGCTGGCGTAGCTGGCCATGGTAAAGCGCAGGGCATCGGTACCAAACGCAGGGATGCCTTCGGGGAACAGCTTCTCGGTCGCTTTGGCGATTTGGGGAGCTTTTTCGGGGCGGCGCAGGCCGGTGGTGCGTTTTTCTACCAGCTCGGGCAGGGCGATGCCGTCGATAAGGTCTACGGGGTCAATCACATTGCCCTCGGACTTCGACATTTTCTTGCCTTCGTGGTCGCGCACAATGCCGTGGATATACACGTCTTTAAACGGCACTTTGCCGGTAAAGTGCGTGGTCATCATGATCATCCGTGCCACCCAGAAGAAGATGATTTCGTAGCCCGTCACCAAGACTTGCGAGGGGACAAACGCTTCGAGCTCTGGGGTGTCCTCGGGCCAGCCGAGGGTGGAAAACGGCACCAGTGCCGAGCTAAACCAAGTGTCCAACACGTCATCATCGCGGCGCAGGGTTTTGCCTGGGGCTTGCGCTTCGGCTTCGGCTTGGCTACGCGCCACATAGACCCGACCCTCTTCGTCATACCATGCAGGGATTTGATGCCCCCACCACAGTTGGCGGCTAATGCACCAATCTTGGATGTTGTTCATCCATTGGTTGTAGGTGTTGACCCAGTTTTCTGGAATAAAACGGACTTGCCCGCTTTCGACGGCATCAATGGCTTTTTGGGTAATGGATTTGCCGGTGGGGTCTTGCTCGCTGGCCTTGGTCATGGCCACAAACCATTGGTCAGTCAGCAGCGGCTCAATCACCGAGCCAGTACGGTCGCCGCGCGGCACCATCAGTTTGTGTGGTTTGACTTCGACCAGCAGCCCAGCGGCTTCAAGGTCGGCCACCATCGCCTTGCGGGCTTCGACCGTGGTCAAACCGGCATAGGCTGCGGGCAGGTCTATCGTGCCTTGCGCTGTGCCGTCAAAGCCAAACACCTGCGCCTTGGGCAAGATGGTGGCTTCTAGGCACATCACGTTAATCAGCGCGGTATTGTGGCGTTTGCCGACTTGATAATCGTTGAAGTCGTGGGCGGGGGTGATTTTGACGCAGCCCGTGCCAAACGCTGCATCGACGTATTCATCGGTAATCACGGGGATATGGCGACCGGTCAGCGGCAATACCAGTTGCTTGCCGACCAAGTGGGTGTAGCGTTCATCGCTGACACTGACCGCCACCGCCACGTCACCCAGCAGGGTTTCGGGGCGGGTGGTGGCGACCACAATGCTTTCGTCGCTGCCCACCACGGGGTAGCGGATATGCCACATTTTGCCGTCTTCTTCTTCCGACACCACTTCAAGGTCAGATACCGCTGTGCCCAGCTTGGGGTCCCAGTTCACCAGCCGCTTGCCACGGTAAATCAGCCCCTGCTCAAACAGCCGGACAAACACTTCGCTGACCACTTCGGCGCGGGTGCTGTCCATGGTGAAATATTCGCGTTCCCAATCCACCGAGCAGCCTACACGGCGCATCTGGCTGGTAATGGTGCCGCCGGACTTTTCTTTCCACGCCCAGACCTTGTCGATAAAGGCTTCGCGGCCAAGGTCGTGGCGGCTAATGCCTTGCTCGGCCAATTGGCGTTCCACTACGATTTGGGTGGCGATACCGGCGTGGTCAGTGCCCGGAATCCAAGTGGTGTTTTCGCCCTTCATGCGGTGGTAGCGGGTCAGGCCATCCATGATGGTTTGGTTAAAGGCGTGCCCCATGTGCAGCGTCCCCGTAACATTGGGGGGCGGCAGTTGGATGCAAAAAGCCGGCTGAGTGGTGTCCATATGCGGCGCAAAATAGCCCGCTTGCTCCCAGTGCGGATACCAGCGGCGTTCGATGTCGGCGGGTTCAAAGCTTTTTGCAAGTTCCATAACGTGTCGCGTCCCAAAATTCGGTCAAAAATGAGTGCGATTATACCGCAGCCAGCGGGCTTGGTTTTTATGGCATCGGGTGGATGCGTCCCCCTGCCGCGCCCCGCCCCGCCGCCCATTTCCCCCCGCCCCTTTCTTTGCCAAGGCTGGAATGCCAAAATGGACGCCATGACGATAAAATTTTGGGCGCGTGTGCCGGCGTGCCGTTTTTCTGTGCCTTTGGGGCTAAACACGGTGCGCCTCGGGCTGGGCCTAGTGGCAGGACTGCTGGGCGCACCCCCCGCCCACGCCGACTCCGCTTTGGCGATGGGCTACGACCCCAAATACCCCCCGAGCTTTCGCCAGTTCGACTACGTCAACCCTGCCGCCCCCAAAGGCGGACGCTTGGTGCTGGCCGCCCAAGGCAGCTTTGACAGCCTGAATCCGTTTACCCTCAAAGGCGACAAAGAAGCCGGATTGGGCAGCCTGCTGTTTGACACCCTCGCTGAAAAAAGCCTAGACGAGCCGTTCTCCATGTACGGGCTGCTGGCCGAAGACATTAGCCTTGCCGCCAATGGCCTGTCCGTCACCTTTCGTTTGCGCCCCCAAGCCAAATTCTCCGACGGCAGCCGTGTCACCGCCGCCGATGTCAAACACAGCTTCAACACCCTGACCACCGACCGCGCCGCCCATCCGCGCTACCGCTTTTATTGGGGCGATGTTAAAAGTGCCACCGTGCTGGATAGCCGCACCGTGCGCTTCGACTTTAAACGCCGCAATGCCGAACTTCACCTGATTTTGGGCGAGCTGCCGGTGTTTTCGCGGCAATGGGGCGGCGGCAAGCCCCTCGCCGAGCGCGTCCTGACCCCGCCCCTCGCCAGCGGCCCCTACATCATTGACCGTTATCGTCTGGGCAAAGAAACCGAATACCGCCGCCGCCCCGACTATTGGGCCAAAGACCTGCCCATCCGACGCGGCCAATTTAATTTTGACCGTGTGCTGTACCGCTACATGATGGATGACACCGTACGGCTGGAAGCGTTTAAAGCCGGTGAATTTGATGTTTCCGCCGAGCACGTCGCCAAGCTGTGGGCACGGGGCTATGTCGGCGAACGCTTCGACCAAAAGCGCATCCTGAAGCGCGAAGTGCCACACGGGAACGGCGCGGGGATGCAGGGCTTTGCCATGAATATGCGTCGCCCCCTGTTTGCCGATGTCCGCGTGCGCCAAGCCCTGACCTTGGCCTTTGATTTTGACTGGGCCAACCGCAAGCTGTTTTATGGGCAATATGTGCGCAGCCAAAGCTATTTCAGCAACAGCGAAATGGCCGCCAGCGGCCTACCCGATGCCGATGAACGTGCCTTGCTCACCCCCTATCGCCGCAGCCTGTCCCCTGCTGTATTTGGCCCCGCCGTCACCGCCCCCGACAGTGCCACCCCCGAAGCCCTGCGCCGCAATCTGCGCGAAGCCCAACACCTGCTGTACCAAGCCGGCTGGCGGCTAAAAGACGGCCATTTGGTCAATGCCCAAGGCCAGCCCTTCCGCTTTGAGTTTCTGACCTTTGCGCGGACTTACGAACGGATTGTCGCCCCCTACCAACGCAATCTCCGCAAACTGGGCATTGAGGTCGATATGCGGATTGTGGACCCCGCCATCTTCCAGCAGCGGATGAACCAGTTCGACTACGACATGAGCGTGGTGGTGTTTGGCCAATCGGCCAGCCCAGGCAACGAACTGCTCGATTATTTCAGCAGTGCCGCCGCCGATCGCCCCGGTTCCAACAACAGCATTGGGCTAAAAAACAAAGCCGTCGATGCGCTGTTAGAGCAGATACTCGACACCGACGACCGCGACGAACTGGTGACCCTCGCCAAAGCTCTCGACCGGATTTTGCGGGCCGGCTATTACCTTGTGCCCAACTGGCATTTGGCTTACCACCGCATCGCCTATTGGGACAAATTTAATCAACCCGCCACCCTGCCGGTAAATTTTTCGGCGCAAGATTGGGTGCTGCGCACATGGTGGGCAAAAGCCCCCACGGTGTTGACCGCCCCCTCCCCTTCCTCTGCTGCGAAAGCCCTTCCATGAACCTATGGCGTTATGTTGCCAAGCGGCTGCTGCTAATGATTCCCACCCTGCTGGGCGTGCTGCTGCTGACCTTTGCCGTGATTCAGTTTGTCCCCGGCGGGCCGGTCGAGCGGCTGACCCAAGAGCTGAAAGCCGCCAGTGCGGGGGGCGAAACCAGTGCCGCGCCCGCCGCAGGCAACGGCTACCGCAGCGAAAAAGGGCTGGACGAAGCCCAGTTGGCCGAGCTGAAAGCCCTCTACGGCTTTGACAAGCCCGCCCCCACCCGTTTTGTCGAGATGGTGGGGCGGTATGTGCGCTTTGATTTGGGCGAGAGCTTTTATCACCACCAGTCGGTGGGCTCGCTGATTGTGTCCAAGCTACCGGTGTCGATGAGCCTAGGGCTGTGGACATTTTTGCTGGTGTATCTGTGCTGCATCCCGCTGGGCATCGCCAAAGCCATGCGGCATGGCACGCCGTTTGACCTCGTCACCAGTGCGCTGATTTTGGTCGGCTATGCCATTCCGGGGTTTGTGCTCGGCATTACCCTGCTGGTGCTATTTGGCGGCGGCAGCTTTTTGGCGTGGTTCCCGCTGCGGGGGCTGACCAGCGACAATTGGGACGCGCTGACCACCTTCGGCAAGCTGCGCGACTACGCGTGGCATTTGGTGTTGCCGATTACCGCCTCGGTGGTGGGCAGCTTGGCGGTGATGACGCTGCTGACCAAAAACACCTTTCTGGAACAAATTCGCTGCCAATATGTGCTGACCGCCCGCGCCAAAGGCTTGTCCGAACGGGTGATTCTCTACAAACACGTCTTCCGTAATGCTTTGATTCCATTGGTGACCGGCTTTCCGGCGGCGTTTATTGGTGCGTTCTTTACCGGCAGCTTGCTGATTGAAACCATTTTTTCTTTGGATGGGCTGGGCTTGTTGTCTTATGAATCCGTGGTAAAACGCGACTACCCCGTGGTGATGGGGTCGCTGTATGTTTTCACCCTATTGGGCTTACTGACCAAGCTGCTGTCCGATTTGTGCTACGTCTGGGTTGACCCTCGCGTGCAATTTGACGCGGTTGGTCACTGATTTTTTGGAGCTGCCTGTGTCCTCCGCACTCGAAACCCTCATCGACAACGCCCGCCATAACGAAGTGGTGCTATCCAAGCTGCAAGCCATCGAAATGCGCTTGATTGCTGTTGCCGACTTTGCCAGCCTGCTCGACACCCTGTTGCTGGCGTTGCCCGAAGCCTTTGGGCTGGAAGATGTCGCGCTCTTTTTGCTCGACCCCCACCAAGACACCCAAACCCTGCTGACCGCCCTCGCCGTTCCCATCGAACAGTGGCACGGGCTGCATTTTTCTACGCAAGACGCGGTGTGGCTGCCTTGTTTTACGACACCGCCCAGCCCCCTGCTCCGCGCCCTGCCCGAAGACCCCCTGCACGCGCTGTTTGGCGAGGCCGAGGTGGCCAGCGTGGCCTTGCTACCCCTGTCTCGCCATGCGGGTCTGATTGGCTGTCTGGCCTTGGGCAGTCGGGATGCCACGCGCTTTACTGCTGACCTGTCCACCGAATTTTTGGCGCGGCTGGCGGCGATTGCAGGGGTGTGCATCGAGAACGTCATCAACAGCGAGCGGCTCAAATATATCGGCCTGACCGACCCCCTGACCGGCATCCATAACCGCCGGTATTTCGACCTGCGTTTGGCCGACGAAGTGAACCGCATCCAACGCTATGGCGGCTATATCGCCTGCCTATTTATTGACATCGACCACTTTAAAAACATCAACGATACATGGGGACACCCTATTGGCGATGTGGTGCTTAAAGCCGTGGCGGGGCGGATTAAAAACATGCTGCGCCTCACCGATACCTTGGCGCGGTATGGCGGCGAAGAATTTGTGGTGCTGCTGGAACAAGCCGATGCCGCCCAAGCCTTTGTGGTGGCCGAGCGTATCCGCGAAGCCGTGCGCCAACCGGCCATTCCGCTGGACAACGGCGCGTTGATTCCCATCACCGTGTCGATAGGCATTAGCAGCTTTGTGCCCCGCCCCCAAGACGACGGCGCGGCGGTGTCGGCACAACGTCTGCTGCACGAAGCCGATACCGCCCTCTACCGCGCCAAAACCACTGGGCGCAATCGGGTGGTGGCGTTTACCACCGAAGCTGCCGCCGACCCCGCCGCGTCCCCCTCCCCAGAGGCGACATCATGAAGCCGCTGGCCAACCCCGCCAGCGCCTCGCCCACGGTACGGGCTTGGCATCGCTTTCGTGCCAACCGCCGAGGCTGGTGGAGTCTCTGGCTGTTTGTGCTGCTGTTTGGGCTGTCGCTGGGCGCGGAGCTGTTATCCAACGACCGCCCCTTGCTGGTGTATTACCAAGGGGCGTGGTACACCCCGCTGGTGCATGACTACCCCGAAACCACGTTTGGCGGCGATTTTGTCACCGCCACCGATTACCACGACCCGTTTATTCAAGCCAAGCTGGCCGAGGGCGACAACTGGGCACTGTTCCCACCCAACCCCTATCGTTTTGACAGCCTGAACTACTTTGCCCCGCTGCCCAACCCCGCGCCGCCCAGTGCAGCCAACTGGCTGGGCACGGATGACCGAGGGCGGGACGTGTTGGCACGGCTGATTTACGGCTTTCGGCTGTCGGTGCTGTTTGCCTTTGTCCTGACGGCTTTGGGGACGGTGATAGGTGTGCTGGCTGGGGCTTTGCAGGGGTATTTTGGTGGGCGGTTCGATTTGATTTTTCAGCGGTTTACCGAGCTGTGGGGCAGCCTGCCCGAGCTGTATTTGCTGATTATCTTTGCCGCGATTTTCACCCCCAGCTTGTGGCTGCTGCTGGTCTTGCTGTCGCTGTTTGGCTGGATTGGGCTATCGGACTATGTTCGCGCCGAGTTTTTGCGCAACCGGCAAATGGAGTATGTGTTGGCCGCGCGGGCACTGGGCTTATCCAACGGGGCGATTATGTGGCGGCACTTGCTGCCCAATAGCCTGACACCGGTGATTACCTTTTTGCCCTTTCGCGTTTCAGGGGCGATTTTGGCGTTGACCAGCTTGGATTTTTTGGGGCTGGGCGTACCGGCTTCCACGCCTAGCTTGGGCGAGCTGCTGTCGCAAGGCAAAGACAACCTCGATGCGTGGTGGATTTCGCTGTCCACGTTTAGCGTATTGGTCGGCACGCTGGTGCTGTTGATTTTTATCGGCGAAGCCCTGCGCGAAGCCGCAGATACCCGCCAAGGCTAACCGGATGACCTCTGTTTCTCTCCCCGCTGCTGTCCCCGTGGTGCCGCCGCTGCTGTCGGTGGAACATCTCACCGTCCGCTTTGGCGAGGATACCGCCGTGCGTGACCTTTCGCTGAGCCTGCAGCCTGGGGAGAAGCTCGCGCTGGTCGGGGAGTCCGGCTCCGGCAAAAGCGTCACCGCCCACAGCATTTTGCGGCTGAATCCCGATGTGTCGCTGAACGGCAGGATTCACTTCGCCGGCCAAGGCGATTTGCTGGCCTTGCCGCTGTCGGCGATGCGGGCTATCCGTGGCCACGACATCGCCATGATTTTTCAAGAGCCGATGACCGCGCTCAACCCGCTTTACACCATCGGCAACCAAATCACCGAAACGCTGACCCTGCATCTGGGCTATGGCCGCAAAGCCGCCCGTGCCGAAGCCATCGCCCTGCTGGCGCGTACCGGCTTAGCCCAGCCCGAGGTGTTGATCGACCGCTATCCGTTTCAGCTTTCTGGCGGGCAGCGGCAACGCGCCATGATTGCGATGGCCTTGGCCTGCCGTCCCAAGCTGTTGATTGCGGACGAGCCCACCACCGCGCTGGATGCCACTTTGCGCGGGCAAATCCTCGACTTGCTCGATGACCTCCAGCGCGAAATCGGCATGGCCGTGCTGCTGATTACCCACGATTTAAACCTCGTGCGCCGTTTTGCCGACCGTGTCGCGGTGATGCAAAGCGGGCAGATTGTCGAAACGGGCACGGTCGAGACGGTCTTTGCCGCCCCACAGCACGTTTACACCCAAACCCTGCTGGCCAGCCACCCCGCCCCGCTCAATGCCTATCCCGACCCCAGCCGCCCCACGGTACTGGAAGCGACAGGGATGCGGGTGGCGTTTGCGGCGCGGCAAGGCTGGTTTGGCAAGCGGCAAGAAAATGTGGTGCTCGATAGCATCGATCTGAAGCTGGCGGCGGGCGAAACGCTGGGGATTGTGGGGGAGTCGGGCTCGGGCAAGACCACGCTGGGCTTGGCCTTGTTGCAGCTGATACCCGCCCAAGGACGGGTGGTGGTGGCGGGACACGCGCTGACAGGGCTGAGCCACGCGGCACTCCGTACCTTGCGCCGCAAAATGCAGGTGGTGTTCCAAGACCCCTTCTCCAGCTTATCGCCACGCATGACGGTGGCGCAGATTGTGGGCGAGGGCTTGGCGCTGCATTTCCCTGAACTGTCTGCTGCCGAGCGCGATGCCCGTATTGTGGCCACGCTGGAAGAAGTGGGCCTGCCTGCCGAGGCGCGTTGGCGGTATCCCCATGCGTTCTCTGGCGGCCAGCGTCAGCGGATTGCCATTGCGCGGGCTTTGGTGCTGCGCCCTACCGTGCTGCTGCTGGACGAGCCGACCTCGGCGTTAGATGTGTCGATTCAGAAGCAGGTGCTGACCCTGTTGCGGGATTTGCAAGTGCGCTACGGGGTGGCCTACCTGTTTATTAGCCACGACCTTGCCGTGATTCGGGCGGTGGCGCATCAGGTACTGGTGCTTAAAGCGGGGCAGATTGTCGAATTTGGCGATGCCCCCACCCTGTTTGCCCAGCCGCAACAGGCGTATACACGGGCTTTGTTGGCGGCGGTGTGAGTTGCTGGGGGGGCTTGACTTTTAAAGTCCACCCAGAATGTGCCGAATGGCGGTGCTGTAGGGCTGTGTGGCCGCCGTTGCCAGCTCTTGCGCTTGACATCCTCCCCCACCTCTCGCTAGAACTTCGTTCTTAGCTCGTCAGACAAGCTGAAAAGGCAGGGGATTCCTACTGCGGTCAGACTTGCGCCTGACGCACTTCGGCGGGTTCTTGCT
>ERZ650305.112-NODE-112-length-27715-cov-10.290962_pt1 | contig 27715 bp, 27 predicted proteins | sample MGYA00376241_ERZ650305 | MGnify/ENA primary metagenome ERZ650305 (study PRJEB26733, sample SAMN07839276) | wastewater metagenome | biome: urban; feature: artificial channel; material: waste water | place: USA: North Carolina | collected 2016-02-25 ... | reverse complement strand
TTGTGAGCGGCGCTTATTGAAAACCCCATGCGAGGATGCCCGACACAGTGACGCCCGACCAATATTGTGAGGACAAGGCCGCAAAAAGCGGCTCGAGTTTTTATTACAGCTTTCGCTTTTTGCCAGAAGACCGCCGCCGGGCGGTGACCGCTTTGTATGCGTTTTGCCGCGAAGTGGATGATGTGGTGGACGAATGCCACGAAGAACGGGTGGCGCGGCTCAAGCTGGCCTGGTGGCGCAGCGAGGTGGAGCGGCTGTACGCCGGCGCGCCCGAGCACCCGGTGGGCCAGGCCTTGCTGCCGCATGTGCGTGCGCTGGATTTGCCGCAAGGCCAGCTGCTGGAAATCATCGACGGCATGGAAATGGACCTGGACCAGGCGCGCTACGCCAGTTTTCGTGATTTGCAGCTGTATTGCTACCGGGTGGCCGGCGTGGTGGGCCAGCTGTGCGCGCAGATTTTTGGTTATCAAGATAGACAAACACTGAAATACGCCCACGACCTGGGCATTGCTTTTCAGCTGACCAATATCATCCGCGATGTTGGCGAGGATGCCCGCCGTGGGCGGATTTATCTGCCGGTGGAAGACTTGCAGCGCTTTAATGTGCCGGCCGACGATATTTTGAACTACCGGGAAACCCCGGCGTTTCGTGAGTTGATGCTGTTCCAGATCGAGCGCGCCGAGCAGTTTTATACGCAAGCGCTGGCGCAACTGCCCAAGGTGGACCGCAAACCGCAGCGCCCCGGCCTGATGATGGCGGCGATTTACCGCGCCACGCTGGACGAAATCCGCCGCGACGGCGCCGAGAAAGTGCTGAACCAACGGCTGTCGCTGACGCCGATTCGCAAGCTGTGGCTGGCGTGGAAAACCTCGGTGTTCGGCTGAGCGCCCGCCCGCGCGTCGCCGTGGTTGGCGGCGGCTGGGCTGGGCTGGCGGCGGCGGTGACGTTGGCCGACTGGGCCGAGGTCACCGTGTTCGAAGCCGGCCGCGTGCTGGGCGGACGGGCGCGGCGGCTGGCGCGCGCGCCGGATGGCGTGTTCGACAATGGCCAGCATCTGCTGCTGGGCGCTTACAGCGAGTGCCTGCGCCTGATGCGTCGGGTGGGCGCCGCGCCAGAAGCATTGCTGTGGCGCACGCCGCAGCGGCTGGACATCGCCGGCGAGCACAGCTTTGCCATGCCGCCCTGGCCGGCGCCGCTGAATCAGCTGGCCGGCTGGCTGGGCTGGCGCGGCGCGCCCTGGGGCGAGCGCTGGCGTTGGCTGCGCGCCTTATTGGCCTTGCGCGCGCAAGGCTTTGCCGCGCCGCCCGAGCAAACCGTGGCCGACTGGCTGCGCCAGCAAGGGCAGTCGGCCTGGCTGACGCGCACATTTTGGGAGCCGCTGACCCTGGCGGCGCTGAACACCCCGATCGAGCGGGCGGCGATGGCCTGTCTGGCCGCGGTGCTGCGCGATGGCGTGGCCGGCCCGGCGGCGCACAGCGACATGCTGATGCCGCGCGTAGACCTGTCGGCGCTGTTTCCCGAGCCGGCGGCGCACTGGCTGACTGCACAAGGCCATGCCATCCGTGTGGGTTACAGGGTAAAATCGCTGTTTCCTGTTCAGGATGGCGTGGAAGTGGATGGCGAGCACTTTGCCGCCGCCGTGCTGGCCACCGCGCCACAGCATGTCACCGCCTTGCTGGACAGAAAACGCGAGGACGCCGCCGACTGGCTGGCGCCCATCAATAAACTGGATTATCAGCCGATATACACGGTGTATTTGCGCGCACATCGGCCCGAGGCGCTGCCGCAGCCCTGGCTGGGGCTGGTGGACGCCCCCTGGGGCCAGTGGGTGTTTGACCGCCAGCGCTGCACCGGCCACGCCGGCTGGCTGGCGCTGGTGATCAGCGGGCCGGGGCCGCATCAAGCCTGGTCGGCGGCGGAATTGCTCAGCCGCGCCGCCGCGGGCCTGAACCAGCGCTTTGCCGGCCTGGGCGCCCAGGCCGAAGGCCAGGTGATTGCCGAACGGCGCGCCACCTTCAGCTGCGACGCAGGCCTGGCCCGCGCCGCCGCACAAGGCCCGTGGCCCCGGCTGGCGCTGGCTGGTGATCATGTGGCCGGGCCGTATCCGGCCACGCTGGAAGGCGCGGTGCGCAGCGGCGCGCACGCTGCATATTTGCTCAAGAAAGTACTGAATTGCTGATGCACGCAACACAATATGACATTCCGTCCGAGCTCTTGGCCGGGCGCGTGATTCTGGTCACCGGCGCCACGCAAGGCATTGGCCGCGCCGTGGCGCTAGGGGCCGCCCGCCATGGCGCCACCGTGGTGCTGCTGGCGCGCAATATCAAGCGTCTGGAAGCGGTGTACGATGAAATCGTCAGCGCTGGCAGCCCCGAGCCGGCGGCGATTCCGCTGGACTTGCTCACCGCCAGCGATGAAGATTTCAACGCCGTGGCGTTCAAGATTCACCAGGAGCTGGGCCGTCTGGATGGCATCGTGCATTGCGCTTCGCATTTTTATGCGCTGTCGCCCTTGCGCGACCAGGGCATTGAAGAATGGATGAACCAGTTCCGCATCAACACCGTAGCCCCGGCAGCGCTGACCCGCGCCTGCCTGCCGCTACTGGCACAATCGCCCGATGCCTCGGTGCTGGCGGTGGGCGAAAGTCATGGCCTGCACCCTGGCCCGTACTGGGGCGGCTTTGCCGTGTCGCACGCCGGCCTGCCGCACTGGGTGAAAATGGCGGCCAGCGAGTGGGACGTGTGCCCGAACCTGCGCATCAACCTGCTGGTGCCGGGCCCGGTGCAGTCGCCGCAACGCACCCGCACCCATCCGGGCGAAGCAAAAACCGAAGTGCCGCCAACCGACAGCGTGGTGCCGGCCTTCCTGTACTGGCTGGGCCCGCAAAGCCGTGGGCAAAGCGGCCAGATCATCGAACTCAACCCGCAAAGGTAAACCGTATGCGAGCTTTACTGCCCCTGACGTGTGTCATCCTGCTTGGCGGCTGCAACTGGCTTGGCAATGTCTCTGGCTTGAACCGCGAAGCCAACGAAGCCATTGGCGCCGGTTGCCGGCAAACGGGCCGTTCGCTGGAAGAGTGCTTCTTGCGTCATCCCGAAGCCGACCGTGCCCAGGTGTATGCCGGCTGGCGCGGCATGAACGAGTACATGACCAAGAATAACCTGACCACCATGGCGCCGCCGGCCGACCCCAAACCCGCCGAGCAAAAAGCCAGCGCCAGGGAAGGCAGTTCCAGCCGCAACCGTGCCGAGCGCTATGCCGACGCCGAATCGGACGCCGGCAAGCCCGACCCGGAAGTCGAAGCCGTGCTGCGCAATCTGCGCTCGGGCAAGCCGTCCAGCATCTCGCAGGCGCAGGAAGGCGAGTTGGGCCGTGTGCTGTCCATCATCAACGATCCGTCACTGGCGCCGCCCACCCCGCCCGGCGGCAAGCAGTAAACGCACGCCTTACCCCATGCAGCCAGCCCCGGTTTTCCGGCGCTGGCTGTTTATGCTTAACTGGGGCAAATCTGGCCCAGCGTTATAACTGTGCCCGCTGATCTATAGAAGAAAGAACTCCAGCAGGGTGGACAAGCCTGCATTATTATTCCCAACCAGTCAGCGTCGTTGTTGTTGAACTCACCATCAGGAATATCCACCATGAACATCGCCCAGAACGTTGCCGCGCTGGTTGGCAATACCCCGCTGGTTCGCCTGAATCGCCTCACCGCTGGTGCCGAGGCCACTGTGGTGGCCAAACTGGAGTTCTTCAACCCCGGCCACAGCGTCAAAGATCGCATCGCCGTGGCCATGCTTGATGCCGCTGAAGCCGCCGGCAAGATTGGCCCGGACACCATTATTCTGGAGCCGACCTCGGGTAACACCGGCATTGGCCTGGCCATGGTGTGCGCCGCGCGCGGCTACCGCTGCACCATCGTGATGCCGGAAACCATGAGCCGCGAGCGTCGCCAGCTGCTGCGCGCCTACGGCGCCGAGCTGATCCTGACCCCTGGCCCCGAGGGCATGGGCGGCGCCATCGCCAAGGCCCAGGCGCTGGCCGCAGCGGATTCGCGCTATTTTATTCCGCAGCAATTTGAAAACCCGGCCAACCCGGCCATTCACCGCGCCACCACCGCCGAAGAAATCTGGGCCGACACCGATGGCCAGGTGGATATTTTTGTCTCGGGCGTGGGCACTGGCGGCACCGTCACCGGCGTGGGCGAAGTGCTGAAAGCCAAAAAACCGGGGGTGAAGATTGTCGCCGTCGAGCCGCAAGCCTCGCCGGTGCTGTCTGGCGGCCCGAAAGGCCCGCACCCGATTCAAGGCATTGGCGCCGGTTTTGTCCCGGCCATTCTGAACACCAGCGTGTACGACGAAGTGATTCAGGTCAGCAATGACAACGCCTTCGAAACCGCTCGCGCCATGGCCACCCAAGAAGGCCTCCTGGTGGGGATTTCTTCTGGCGCCGCCACCTGGGCCGCGCTGGAGCTGGCCCGCCGCCCGGAAAACGCCGGCAAGCTGATTGTGGTGGTGATTCCGTCGTTTGGTGAGCGTTATCTGTCTACCCCACTGTTCCAGCACCTGGCCGACTAAGCGCGGCGCACAAAACCCTCCTGGCCTTGTTGCCCGACCGTGCCGTACTTTAACCGTACTGTCTACGGTCGTGCGCCTCGCCAGGAGCCCTGCGCTGGGTGTTGTGAGCGACGCTAAACCTGGCTAGTGCGGCGCATCAGCTTGGATGTTGCGCCGCAGCAACAGTTTTGCGCCGCCCTGGCGCCGTCTGGATGCCGCTGCCCGCCCTGCCTGAACGGCGGCGCGGGCGCCGTATTTGACACAGGGCAAATGTTGTTCAGCAAAACCCGAAATACCGGTAGGCGCACGCCGCCGGCAGCGGTAAAATCCTGCTTACTTATTATTCAGTTATTCGAGAGCGATAGCCCCATGGCCAATGCCAATATGACCGCCGAGCGCGTTCTGTCCGTTCATCACTGGAACGACACTCTGTTCAGCTTCACTTGCACCCGTGATGAAGGGCTGCGTTTCATCAATGGTCAGTTTGTGATGATTGGCCTGGAGGTCAATGGCAAGCCGCTGATGCGCGCGTATTCCATCGTCAGCTCCAACTACGAAGAGCATCTGGAGTTCTACAGCATCAAGGTGCAGGACGGCCCGCTGACTTCGCGTCTGCAACACTTGCAAGTGGGCGACACCGTGCTGATCAGCAAAAAGCCCACCGGCACCCTGGTGCAGGACAACCTGCTGCCGGGTAAAAACCTGTATCTGCTGTCCACCGGCACCGGCCTGGCGCCGTTCATGTCCATCATCAAAGACCCGGAAGTCTACGAGCGCTACGAAAAAGTGATTCTGACTCACGGCGTGCGCTGGGTCAGCGAGCTGGGCTACCACGATTACATCACCAACGAACTGCCGAACAATGAATACTTCGGCGACATCGTGCGTGAGAAACTGATTTACTACCCGACCGTCACCCGCGAGCCGTTCCGCAATCAGGGCCGTCTGACCGACCTGATCGCCAATGGCAAGCTGTGCGCCGACATCGGCCTGCCGCAGCTGAACCCAGAACACGATCGCGTGCTGATTTGCGGCAGCCCGAGCATGCTCAGCGACCTGTGCGATATGCTCAACGGCATGGGCTTTAAAGAATCCCCGCGCATGGGCGACCCTGCCGACTACGCCATCGAGCGCGCCTTCGTCGAGAAGTAAGTTTTTGCGTTTGGCTTTGCCTGCACGCCGCGCCGCCTATCCAGGGCCGCGTGGCGTTGTCATATCCGCTTTGCCAGCCAGACCTCCAGCGCCGGTGCTGGCTGCGGCCGGCAAAACAGATAACCCTGATAGTACTGGCAACCATGCTGCTGCAAAAAAGCCTGCTGCTCGGCGGTTTCCACCCCTTCAGCCAGCACTTGCAGCCCCAGCGCGCGCGCCATGGCGATGATGGTGGTGATGATTTCGCCATCACTGCGCTCAAGGCCAATGCCACGCACAAAGCTCTGGTCGATTTTCAGTTTGTCGATGGGAAAGCGCTTCAGGTAGGCCAGTGAAGAATAGCCTGTGCCAAAGTCGTCAATTGACAGGCGCGCGCCCAACGCCTTCAGCGCACACATGGTGTCGATGGATTGCTCCACCTGCTCCATCAGCATGCTCTCGGTCAGCTCCAGCTCCAGGCACGCCGGCGGAAAGCCGCTGGCGGCCAGGGTGGCGCGCACGGTGTTCACAAAATCCGGATGCTGAAACTGGCGCGCAGAGATATTGACCGCCATCACCCTTGGTGGCTGGCCAGCATCCAGCCAGATGCGGCCCTGCCGGCAGGCTTCCGCCAACACCCAGCCCCCCAACGGTACGATCAGGCCAAGCTCCTCGGCCAGTGGGATGAACTGGCCCGGTGGAACCATCGGGCCATCAGCCGGCTGCCAGCGCACCAGCGCCTCACAGCCGGCCATCTGGCCATCCGCGCCAATCAGCGGCTGGTAATGCAGCACAAACTCCTCACCATCCAGCGCCTGGCGCAGGCGGTTTTCCAGCAGCAGTTGCTCGCGCATGCTCTGGCTCATCGCCTCGGTATGAAAATGGTAGGCGTTGCGCGCCTGCTTGGCGCGAAACATGGCCAGATCGGCATGCTGCACCAGTTCGGTAGCATCGCAAGCATCGTCTGGATACAGGCTGATGCCGATGCTGGCGCTCAGATAAATCGGCGGGTGCTCGTCCAGCATGAAAGGCTCGGCCAGCGCATCCAGCAGGGTTTGCGCCAAGGCCGCCGCGGGCGCGGGGTCGTCCAGGTTATCGAGAATCAGCAAAAACTCATCGCCACCGAGCCGCGCCACGGTGTCCACGCTCACCGCCACCGCACGCAAACGGGCGGCGGCAGCCTGTAATAACTGGTCGCCAATATGATGGCCCAGGCTATCGTTGACGTTTTTGAAGCGGTCGATGTCAATCAGCAAAGCGGCTACCCGCCGGTCGGTGCGCTGGCCGCGTTCGATGGCGTGTTGCAGCCGTGAATAGGCCAGCAAGCGGTTGGGCAAGTCGGTAAGTGGATCAAAATGCGCCAGATGCTCCAGCCGGGCTTCGGACTGGCGCACCTGCGAGATATCGGTGAATACCCCAACATAATTGCAGGGCGCGCCTTGTGGGTCGTACACCGTGCTGATCGACAGCAGTTGCGGGTACAACTCGCCGCTTTTGCGCCGGTTCCAGATCTCCCCCACCCAATGACCTTCTTCCAGCACGTTTTTCCACATCAGCTGATAAAAATCATGATCATGGCGACCTGAGCGCAGCAGGCTGGGATTCAACCCGCGCACTTCGTCCAGCGTGTAACCGGTGATGTCGGTATAAGCGCGGTTGACGGCAACGATAGCCGGGCTCAGGTCGGTGATCAGCACGCCATCGCGCATCGATTCAAAAATGGTGGCCGACTGGCGCAAGGTTTCTTCGGTGCGTTTGCGCTCGGAAATATCCTCGGTAAAAATCACAATACCGCCCACATCGCCCTGGTCATCGCGCCAGGGATGGATGGTCCAGCGCAGCCATTGCACACGACCATCCTGACGCACAAAGCGCTCAGCTTCGCAGTTGAGCGCTTCGCCCTGCAGCCCGCGTTGGTGCAGCTCGCGCCAGCGGGCGCCGATTTCCGGGAACACTTCATAGTGGCAACGGCCATCCAGCGGGTGATGGCCCAGGCCATAATCATCCTGCCAGCGGCGGCTGGCAGCCAGATAGCGCATGTCGCGGTCGAACATGGCCAGCGCCACTGGCGCATGCTCAATAAACAGACGCAGACGCGCCTCGTGCTCGCGCAGCGCACGCTCGGCGCGCAAGCGCTCGGATACATCGTTGATCAACACCAGCTTGGCGCGCTGGCCGGCAAACTGGATCAGATGGGTGGTCACCTCCACGTCAATCACCCGACCATCTCGGGTCAGGTGCTTCCACAGGCCGGTCTCATTGAAGGGAGACGCCTGCTCAGACAATACGTCCAACAGGCGGGTCACATCTTCCGGTGGGCGGATATCGCGGATGGTCAGGTCCAGAAATTCGGCCTGACTATAGCCATAATGCTGCAACGCGGCCTGGTTGACAGCCAGAAAGCGCAAGGTGGACAGATCAAAAATCCACATTGGCTGTGGATTGGCCATGAACAGGTGCTGGAACGACGCTTCCCCGGCCATTGAGGCCATGATGGCGGAGTCCAGCGGCGTGGGCGTATGCATGCCGTGCTCCAGACAACAAACCAAAAAGATGATAACCAGCCAGGGCGGGGCCACCAAATGTGCGGTCAAACCTGATCATGGCATGGTCAATGTCAAGGACCAATCATGTCGAATCCTGCTCATCGCGGTTTGCCCCGCGGGCGGGTACACTGACATCTACCCGCATGATCAAGCCAGCGGGATGCCCTTTTTCAGGAGAGTTGCCGCATGTTCCTCGCCATGAACCGCTTTCGCATTGCCCGGGGTCAAGAAGACGCGTTTATTGCCATCTGGCGTGAACGCAACAGCTATCTGGAGCAAGTGCCTGGTTTTATCCACTTTCACTTGCTGCAAGGCGCCAGCACCGAGGAATACACGCTGTTCGCCTCGCATGCCGAGTGGGAATCTGAAGATGCCTTTCAGGCATGGACCCGCTCGGATGCCTTCCGCCAGGCACACGCCAATGCCGGAGCGCGCCGCGAGCTGTATCTGGGGCCGCCGCAGCTGGAACTGTTCAAGTCGGTATTGTGAGCCTGCCCGATCGGGCAGGCTGGGGCAGTGAGCTCAGGCGCTGTCGCCCGGCTCATGGCGAGTTGAGGACTGAACGGCAGGCTTTTCGGCCACCGAGGGAGCCGGCCGGCTGGGATCAAGAAAGCCTTGCAGGCGATTTTCCAGGATACGGGGATTTTCGCCGCTGCCAATTGCCACCAGGCCTTCGACCTGCATTTCCATCAGATTAATCTGTTCGGTCAGCAGGGTTTTCAGCTTGTGCGCCACCGGCAGAAACACCAGGTTGGCCAGACCCACGCCGTACACGGTGGCGACAAAGGCCACAGCAATACCGCCGCCCAGCTTGGAAGGCTCGGCCAGGTTTTCCATGACGTGAATCAGGCCGAGCACGGCGCCCAAAATGCCCAGCGTCGGCGCATAGCCGCCAGCGGACTCCCACACCCGGGCGGCAAAACGTTCGCGCTGCTCCAGCGAGTTGATGTCCAGCTCCAGCGCATGACGCAGGGTCACCGGGTCCACCCCGTCGGCCAAGAGTTGCAGGCCTTTTTGCAGAAAGGGGTTGTCCTCTTGAGCGCGGGCAAATTCTTCCATCGACAGGATGCCGTTCTTGCGGGCAATCTGGCTCCAGCTGACCAGATCTGCCAGTTGTTGGTGCAGATCGTGGCGCGGTGGCAGAAATACGCGCGGCAAGCGGCGCAGGCCCAGCATGAATTGCGCCGGCGTGCATTGCAGCATCACCGCACCGGCGGTGCCGCCCATGACAATCAGCAAGGCCGTAGGCTGAAACAGCGAACCAATATGGCCACCTTCCAGCGCCTGGCCCAGCAAAATGGAGGCCAGGCCAACGGCCAGGCCCAGCAGGCTGATCACATCCATGTGCAGACCTCCATCTGGGCCAGACAGAACTCAAGGTGCCGGGTAAATAACCGGCCAGGCAAAAAGCGGGTGGTCATGGGGATCTTGTTGTTGTAATGAAATGATGAAGAAACCGCCCATGTCGGGCGGCAAATGCTCAGAACCAGTCGCGCAGCTTGGTGCGCAGCCGCGCCACCGCCTGGCTGTGCAGCTGGCAGACGCGCGACTCGGTCACACCCAGCACCTCGCCGATTTCCTTCAGGTTGAGCTCTTGTTCGTAATACAGACTCATCACCAGTTGGTCGCGCTCGGGCAGGGTCTTGATGGCCTCGACCAGACCATGACGAAAACCGCTGTCGTTGAGGATGTCGATCGGATCCACCTGACGAACGTCGGCAATGCTTTCCACCACGCTGCCACCACCTTGGTCTTCATCGACAGCAAAGTCCTCGTAATACACCAGTTGGTGGCCCTTGCAATCAAACAGCGCATCCTGATAGTCATCCAGACTCAGGCCCAGTGCCTCGGCAATTTCCGGCTCGCGCGGCGGGCGCGCCAGGTTTTGTTCCAGCCGGGAAATGGCTTCTTCGATTTGCTTGGCCTGCTTGCGCGCCTGACGGGGCAACCAGTCGGCCCGGCGCAGCTCGTCGAGCATGGCGCCGCGCACGCGCTGGCTGGCGAAGGTCTCAAACAGCACGCCCTGACTGGCATCAAACTGGCGAGAAGCTTCAATCAGGCCAATCAGCCCCACCTGAACCAGATCGTCCAGCTCGACCGACGCTGGCAACCGGCTCATCAGCAGATAGGCGATTTTTTTCACCAGCGAAATATGGCGCTCGATATCCGGCACACCGGCGTTGGCCGGCTCAGCGGAAGGATAGGCCGGGCGTCGGCTCATACGCGCCCCCGCAGCAGCAGGACGAGCAGACGGAGGGCAGGAGTATCCGGCTTCAGACATGGGAGAAACGCCGTAAGGTCAGCAATGCGGTTCATCATAAGGGGGTGGCGGCTTCCTCAGCCAAGTGGCGAGTGGCAGCCAGATAGCGTTCAAACAGTTGCCGGGCATTGCCATGTTCGACCGAACTCCAGCGTGGCAGGACAGCGGCCAGTTGCGAGCAGGCTGTGCCTGCCTCGCTGCCCGGAAAACCATGCAGGGTCGTGGTGCGCAACAAGACAGCACGACGGACCATCGGATCTTCCGGCACAAACCCTACCCAACGCAATGACACACCAAGAAACTCACTGGTCACTTGTGACAGGCGCTGAAAAATCGCCTGGGCTTCGTTCATGTCACGCGCGCGGTTGACCAGCACATCAAAACGGCGGCGGGCGAATTCCAGCGCCAGGCGCTTGACCATGGCGTAGGCCTGCATCAGCGTCTGGATATCGGGGGTAAGCACCAGCACCAGATTGTCGGCCAGCGCCGCCAGCGCCGGATCGGTGCTTACCGATGGCGCATCAATCAGCACCAGCTCGATATCACGGGTAAGCGCCTCATATTCGGACACCAATCGGTGTTCGATCGGCTCGGGCAGGTGCATCAGCGTGGACGGGCGGCTATGCACATTCATCACCGAAGCGCCAAACGGCAGTTGGGTAACGGCATCGTGCAAGGAGCCCTGACTGCTGGCGACCATGTCCAGTGTCACCCCTGGATCATCGACAAAACGCTGTGCCAGCGGATTACCAGGGTGCGCGTCAATAATCAGGGTGCGCCGCTGCGCAGCGGTCAGGCCGGCTGCCATTTCGCTGACCATGGTGGTGACACCGCAGCCGGACACTCCCAAAAAGGCAAAGCTACGCCCCACCTGGGCGGCAGGCGTCAGACGGCGCAGGCTGGTGGCCTGGTCTTCCATGGCCCGGGTCCTAGTTCAGGGTGCCAACAAAGGCCGACGTCAACAGCTGATATTCGTCGCTCTTCAAGCTGTAGGGGCTCGCTTCGCGCGCCATCTTGAAGGCTCGATCAATCAGGTAGTTGGACTTGGCCAGGTGGAGATCTTCCGGCACGCGCTGGCCATTGGTCACATACAGCAATGGCAAACGGTGACGGATGATGGTGTCGATGGCGCCGCCCAAGGTCGGCGCCTCGTCGATTTTGGACATCACGCAGCCCACCAGGCCACCGCCAGGCAGATAGCGGTTGACCACGTCTTCCAGCGTGGCGCCTTCGGCATTGGCCGCCAGCACCAGCACGCGGGAAATCGGGCGGCCGCCATTGGCGGCGGTGTGGGCGTACATCTGCGTTTGTGCATCCACTCGGGCATCGCGCTGGCCCATGCCGGTGGAATCAATCAGCACCAGATGCTTGTCGGCCAGATCAGCCAGGGTCACGTGCAAATCTGCCTCGTTTTGCACCGAAAACACCGATACACCCAGAATCTTGCCGTACAGGCGCAATTGATCCTGCGCGCCAATCCGGTAGCTGTCAGTGGTGATCAGGGCAATGCGCTCGGTGCCGTGGCGCAGAGTGGCGCGGGCGGCCAGCTTGGCCACCGTGGTGGTCTTGCCGATGCCGGTGGGGCCCACCAGCGCATACACGCCGCCACGGGCGATGATTTCGTCTTGCTCGTCGATGGTTTTCAGGTTGTGCACCAGCGCCAGCTTGGCCCATTTGAGCGCGGCTTCGTCGCCCAGATTGTCCGGCAGCTTGGCCACCAGCTGGCGACACAAGGCCGGCGACAGACCCAGCGCCAGCATCTGGCGGAACAGCTCGGCCTGGCGCGGGTGGTGTTCTTCCATATTGGCCCAGGCCAGGCTGGCCAGCTGGCTTTGCAGCATGGTGCGCATTTCGCGCACTTCGCCAGACAGCGAATCCAGTTTTTCCAGTGCCTCATCGCTGTTGGCAGCACCAGCTTGCCCACCCAGATCAGGCAGGGAATCTTCGGTAAAGCGTTCGCTGCTATCCGATGCGGCGGGCGCTGTTTCAGCGGGTGCTTCGTAGCGGGCATACACCGATTGCGGAGAGGGCGGCGGCGGCGGCGGCGGCGGTGTGGTGGCCGTCAGCGCCGACATCGGGATGCTGATTGACGGCACAGGCCGTGGTGCGGGCTCCGGTGCGCTGGAGCGCGCCTGAGTGCTGAACGTCTCGGTAGTGGCCGGGCGTGATGGGGTTGGATCATCCAGTGGCTCCACCGGCATGGCATAGGTACGCGCCACTGCGCTGGACATCGACGAAGCGGGTTTGCTGCCTGCCGTTGCCGGAGCCGCACCCGCCGGGCCCTTGCCAGGCGTAGGCACTGGTGCAGCCACCGCAGCAGCTGCACCTGGCTTCATGCTCGAAGCCAGTGCACTGACATCCGCATCGGCCACTGCCATGATTTCCACACCACCACCCACCGGGCGGTTGGAAAGAATCAGGGCGTCTTCGCCGAGTTCGTTGCGGACTTGTTTGAGGGCATCGCGAGTGGTGGCCCCAAAAAACTTCTTCACTACCATAAGCGCTTACTCTCGCCCACCCACCACCGAAATGATGCGGATGGTTTTGTTGTCCGGAATTTCATTATGCGCCAGCACCGCCAGTTGCGGCATGGCGCGGCGCAGGAATTTGGCCAGCAAAGGTCGCAGGGCCGCCGGGGTCAGCAACACTGGCACCTGGCCTTGCTGCTCGACCCGTTCGGCTTCGCGCGCGGTGCTGGCCAGCAGGTTTTCTGCCAAGCCGGGCTCCAGGCCGCCGCCCTTGGATTGTACGGCGTTGATCAGGATTTGCTCCAGCCCTGGCTCCAAAGTCATGACCGGCAATTCGTTGGCATTGCCATATAGCTGGTAAACAATGGTCCGACCCAAGGCGACACGCACAGCCGAAGTCAGATCGTCCACATCCTGGGTGATAGGGGTATGCTCGGCCAGGGTTTCGATGATGGTGCGAATATCGCGGATGTGCAAGCCTTCGGTGAGCATGTTCTGCAGAACCTTCTGCAGGATATTGATCGGCACCACCTTGGGAATGAGATCTTCCACCAGCTTGGGCGCATCCTTGGCCACATGATCGACCAACTGCTGGGTTTCTTCGCGGCCCAGCAACTCGGCGGCATGGTTGCTCAGGATGTTGGAGATATGCGTGGCAACGACCGTACTGGCATCCACCACAGTGTAGCCCAGCGACTGGGCTTCATCACGCAAGGCGCCTTCAATCCACAACGCCGGCAGACCAAAGGCCGGATCGGTGGTGGGAGTCCCCTGGATGGTGCCCAGCACCCGACCTGGATTAATGGCCAGATACTGGCCGACAAAGGCTTCACCCTGGCCAACTTCCACGCCCTTGAGCATGATCCGATATTCATTGGGCCGGATTTCCAGATTATCCCGGATATGCACCGATGGCACCAGAAAGCCAAGCTCCTGGGCGATTTTCTTACGGATGCCGCGCACCCGACGCAACAATTCGCCATCCTGGGCACGATCCACCAGAGGAATCAGCCGGTAGCCGACCTCCAGACCGACCGGATCCACCGCCTGCACATCACGCCAGCCGACTTCGGCCAGGGGGGTCTCCGTCAATTGCTGGGCATCGGCCAGATCCGGCTCATTGAATTCGGCTTCAGCAGCACGCTGCTTGCTGCGCTCCAGCGCCCAGGCCAGACCAGCCAGCGAAGAAGCAATCAGCAAAAACGCCACGTGCGGCATATTGGGGATAATACCGATCAGCCCGATGACGGCGGCGGTAATGTACAGCACCTGCGAGTTGGCGAACATCTGCCCCAGCATCTGCTCGGACAGATCTTTTTCAGTGCCCACCCGCGACACCACGATACCGGCCGCAGTAGAAATGATCAGGCCCGGAATCTGCGCCACCAGACCATCACCGATGGTCAGCAGGGTGTAGGTTTCCAGCGCCTTGCCCAGCGGCAGATCGTGCTGGATCAGGCCCACGCTCAGGCCGCCGACAATATTGATCAGCATGATCATGATGCCGGCGATGGCATCGCCACGGACAAACTTCGAGGCGCCATCCATCGAGCCAAAGAAGTTGGCTTCTTCGGCAATCTGGGCACGCCGTTTTTTGGCGTCTTCTTCGCCAATCAGACCGGCATTCAAGTCGGCGTCAATCGCCATCTGCTTGCCGGGCATGGCGTCCAGGGTAAAGCGGGCGCTCACTTCGGCAATCCGCCCGGCGCCCTTGGTGATCACCACAAAGTTGATGATGGTCAGGATGATGAACACCACAATACCGATGGCGTAATTGCTGCCCACCAGAAAGTGCGAGAACGCTTCAATCACCTTGCCTGCTGCGTCAGCGCCGTTATGGCCATTGAGCAGAATCATCCGGCTGGATGCCACATTCAGCGACAGCCGCAACAGCGTGGTCACCAGCAGCACGGCCGGAAACGCCGAGAACTCCAGCGGCTGGCGGGTGTTCAACCCCACCATCAGCACGATGATGGACACCGCGATATTGAAGGTGAAGAAGATATCCAGCAGAAACGCCGGCAGGGGCAAGATCATCATGCCGAGAATCATGATGATCAGCACCGGACCGGCCAGCGAGGTGGTGTTGTAACGTGTCAGGAATTGGGAAAGTTTATCCATCCAGCATCAATCATGATTTCGGGGTTGGCGAAGTATCTTGCGGGGTCTTGCTTTCTGGGTCAAGCTCGCGCGGCACCGGCAGGTCATCCGGGTAGACCGGAGCCATGCCGCCGTGCGCATTATAATGTTTCAGTTGGAACACATAAGCCAGAATCTGCGCGGCGGCAGTATACAATTGATGCGGAATTTCCTGTCCGATTTCGGTATTGTGGTACAGCGCGCGGGCAAACGGCGGTGCGCGCATGATGGTGATCTTGTGCTCCTTGGCCAGCTCAATGATGCGCTCGGCGGTACGTAGCTTGCCCTTGGCCAACACCTTGGGTGCCCCCATGCCGTCTTCGTACTTCATCGCCACCGCGTAGTGGGTCGGGTTGGTGACCACCACGCTGGCCTCGGGCACGGCCCCCATCATCCGCTTGCGTGCGGCTTCGCGCTGCAACTGGCGAATCCGGCCCTTGACCTCAGGGCTGCCTTCCGAGTTCTTGTTTTCCTGCTTGACCTCTTCCTTGGTCATGCGCAGGCCCTTGCGGAAGTTCCACCACTGAAACGGTACGTCGATCAGCACCAGCAACAACAGCGTGCTGGTCACCAAAAACGTGGTGTGCACGGTCAACGCCATGGTCTGGGCAATGCTTTCATCCAGCGGCAGGGTGATCAATTGCATGATCTCGCCCATTTCCCGCCAGATGATCCAGGTGGATACCCCACCGATCAGCGTGCTTTTCAGCACTGCCTTGCCGCCCTCCATCAGTGCAGCCACGGAGAACATCCGTTTGATGCCCGGTGCAGGATTCAGTTTGCTGAATTTGAAGCCGATCGAATTCAGCGTAAAATTCCAGCCACCCAGCAACAGCGACGGGCCGATGGCGGCCACCATCAAGGCGCCCAGAATCGGCGCCAGCACCAGCAGCATATCCAGCATGCCCTGGCGAAAATGCTCGTTGATCAGGCCTTCCTGGAGCAAGGTTTTCTGATCAAAAGTGAATTCGCGGCGGATAATGGTGTTGATGGAATCGACAATGCGATTGCCCAGCACCACCAACAGGCCCACACCGGTCATGGTGACGGCAAAGGTCGCCAGCTCCCGCGATCGGGGAACCTGACCGTCTTCCCGAGCCTGTCGCAGTTTCTGCTCTGAGGGCTCTTCTGTTTTTTCGAGATCGCTTTCTTCGGACATGGTGTGCGAGGCTCGGCGCTGGGCTTATCGTAAAATTGGAGTCGGAGCGATTCTACCGGACTTTTGTGTCCATCAGTTCACCATAAAGGAATTTGGTTTTTTCATGCAGGCTTATCTCGATCTCATGCGCCATGTGCTGGAACACGGCCACGTCAAAACCGACCGCACCGGCACCGGCACGCGCTCGATCTTTGGCCACCAGATGCGCTTTGACCTGGCGAAGGGTTTTCCGCTGGTCACCACCAAAAAAGTTCACCTTAAATCCATCATCCATGAGCTGCTGTGGTTTCTGGCCGGCGACACCAATATCGCCTACCTGAAAGCCCACGGCGTGTCGATCTGGGATGAATGGGCCGACGCCAATGGCGAGCTGGGCCCGGTGTATGGCTATCAGTGGCGCAGCTGGCCGGCGCCGGATGGCCGGCATATCGACCAGATCAGCCAGGTATTGCGCCAGCTGCGTGACACGCCGGATTCGCGGCGCATGATCGTCTCGGCGTGGAACCCGGCGCTGGTGGACCAGATGGCGCTGCCGCCGTGCCACTCGCTGTTTCAGTTTTATGTGGCTGACGGCAAGCTCTCCTGCCAGCTGTATCAGCGCAGCGCCGATATCTTTTTGGGCGTGCCGTTCAATATCGCCAGCTACGCGCTGCTGACGCTGATGGTGGCGCAGGTGTGCCAGTTGCAGCCCGGTGAATTCATTCACACCCTGGGCGACGCCCATTTGTACAGCAACCACCTGGAGCAAGCACAGCTGCAACTGAGTCGCGAGCCGCGCCCGCTGCCGGTGATGCGACTGAACCCCGCCGTCACCGACCTGTTCACCTTCAGATTTGAAGATTTCACCCTGGAAGGCTATGACCCGCATCCGGCCATTCGCGCCGAGGTGGCGGTATGAGCACGCTGGCCCTGATCGTCGCCATGGCGCGCAACCGGGTGATTGGCAAAGACAACACCCTGCCCTGGCATCTACCGGAAGACCTGCAGCACTTCAAGCGCACCACCCTGGGCGCGCCCATCATCATGGGCCGACGCACCTGGGATTCGATTGGCCGCCCGCTGCCCGGCCGGCGCAATATCGTGGTCAGCCGCCAGCCGGACTGGCAAGCTGCCGGCGCCGAGCATGCCCGCTCGCTGCCCGACGCGCTGGCGCTGTGCGCGGCGGCGGACAGCCCCGCGCCGCGCGTATTCGTGATTGGCGGCGCCCAGTTGTACGCCCAGGCGCTGGCGCTGGCCGATGAATTGTTCATCACCGAAATTGACGCCGACATTGACGGCGACGCCTACTTTCCGGCGCTTGACGCCAGCCAGTGGCAAGCACTTTCACGCGACAGCCACGTGCGCGACAGCGATGGGCTGGGCTACCACTTTGTGCATCTGCGCAGGCGCGCCGCCAGTTGAGCCAGCAAGCAAGCGACATTGCGCTAAATCATGACTGTTTCAAACGGCAGGCAGCGTCACCCTGCCGAAACATGACAAGATGGTTTATGATTCGTCCGCGCGTGTTCACAGCGCCAACGCCGCGCGCCCGAGTAACTTCTAGCACAAGATAGCCGCTTTCATGATTCTGAACTTCAGCAAGATGCATGGCCTGGGCAACGATTTCATGGTGATCGACGGCGTGCGCCAGCGCGTGCGCCTGAGCGCCGCGCAAATTCGCCAGCTGGGCGACCGTCACACCGGCGTGGGTTTTGACCAGCTGTTGCTGGTGGAAGAACCCGCCCTGCCCGACACCGATTTCCGCTACCGGATTTTCAACAGCGACGGCGGCGAGGTCGAGCAATGCGGCAATGGCGCGCGCTGTTTTGCCCGTTTTGTCTTCGACCAGGGCCTGACCGACAAGCACGCCATCCGCGTGGAAACCGCCAAGGGCATCATCACCCCGGTGCTGACCGACAATGGTCTGGTGACGGTGGACATGGGCCAGCCGCGCCTGTTGCCGGTGGAAATCCCGTTCGAGGCCGACGCCGATGCGGTGATTCACCCGCTGACCCTGCCAGACGGTGCCGAACTGGGCGTCACCGTGGTGTCGATGGGCAACCCGCACGCCGTGCAGGTGGTGGACGACGTCAACACTGCGCCGGTGGCCGCGCACGGCCCGCAGATCGAACAGCACGCCCGCTTTCCGCAACGGGTGAACGCCGGCTTCATGCAGGTGCTCAACCGTCAGGAAATCGCCCTGCGCGTGTACGAGCGCGGCGCTGGCGAAACCCTGGCCTGCGGCACTGGCGCCTGTGCGGCCGTGGTGGCCGGCATCCGTCGTGGCCTGCTGGACGCCGCCGTCACCGTGCACACCCGTGGCGGCGATTTGCGCATCGAATGGGCCGGCCCCGGCCAGCCGGTGCGCATGACCGGCCCGGCGGTCACCGTGTATCAAGGCAGCATCACCCTTTAACCCAAGCCGACGCCGCCGGCCCGTGGGCGGGACCGGCGCGCGCAAGAAACGTCCCGACAGGAGTCTGTCCCGATGTCCATGACCGCCAGCGAAGTGGCCGCCTACCTGGAAGCCCACCCCGAATTTTTTGACCAACACAGCGAGCTGCTCACCCAGGTGCGCGTACCACACGCGCGCTCGGAATACGCGGTGCCGCTGGTCGAGCGCCAAGTGCTGGCGCTGCGCGACAAAAACCGCCAGCTCGGCGCCAAAATGAGCCAGTTGATCCGCTTTGGCGAACACAACGACCAGACCATTACCCGCCTGCATACGCTGTCGGTGCAACTGGTGCGCACCGAAGAGGCCACCGACGCCATCCGCCGCACACTGAGTGCGCTGGAAAAAGACTTCGACATCACCCACGCCGGCCTGCGCCTGTGGGGAACGGCCACCGAATCGCTGGGTGAATGGCACCGCCAGGATCCACGTCTGGCCATCATTGCCCGCAACCTTGAGCACCCCTACACCGGCCCGTTTGCCGCCGAACACATTATTGAGTGGTTCCCGCGCGAGCCGGTGCTGCAATCGTTTGGCCAGGTGGCCTTGCGCCGCGACAATGGCGAGGCATTTGGCCTATTGGTGCTGGCCAGCGCCGACAGCTACCGCTTCACCACCGACATGGAAACCGACTACCTGGCCAATCTGGGCGCGCTCCTGTCGGCTGCGCTACAGCGCACCCTGGCCATGCACTGAGCGGCGAGCCCACCATGCACCCCGACGCGCCGCTGTGGGTCAGTCTGCTGCTGTTGCCGGCCTTTGCCGCGCGCGGTGTCTGGCGGGTGCTGCGCAGCGGCGATGGCGTGGCCCTGGCCATGCTGATCGCCAGCTGGTTCATGCTCGCCATCGGCTTTAAGTTGTTGCGCCCCTCACTGGCGGTCAGCGCGCTGTGGCTGCCGTGTTTTTATCCCTATTTGTGGCAAGGCGTGTTTGCCGGCGGCTGGCTGCTGTGCCGCCCCGACCCGCTGGCGCTGCCAGCCCGCCAGGTGCTGGCCAGCGATGCGCTGGCCCTGGCGCTGGGTCATCTGGGCGTGCTGGCTGGCGGGCTGTTCAGCCAGGATATCCGCCATGCCTACTGGTATCGCCCGGCGGCGATGACGCTGGTGTTCTGGCTGGCCAGCTTGCTCTTGCAGCTCTATCGTGTGCGCAGCCATCGCAACCACGCCAGCGTACTGGCGCTGGCCTGTCAGCTGATCCTGCCGGCGCTGCTGGCCGCCGGGGTGGGCTGGCTGGCGCGTGGCGGTCGCCCCACCTTTGGCCCGTGGTTCTGAACACCGTAGCTGATACGCCCGCACCTGCACCGCATCAGGCCGGCCATACGGCTCAGGTGCGCAGCGCACAGACCTCGTCAGCCGCCCACACACACACTTGATTGCGTCCACGCCGCTTGGCCAGATACAGCGCCTGATCTGCCCGCTCCAGCAACTGCGCTTCACTGTCGCCATGCTGCGGCTGCCAGGCCACCCCCAGCGAAGCAGTCAGCGCAATCCGCACGCCTTGATGGCTGAGCACACAGTCCGCCAGCTCGGCACACCAGTTTTCTGCCCAGGCGCATACCGCTGCCGGCGTCAGCCCGCACAAAGCCACCAGAAATTCTTCCCCACCAAAGCGACAGCACAGACTGCGCGAAGGCGCGCGTTCGATCAGCAGGCGGGCGGCAGTCTGGATGGCCAGATCGCCCGCTACATGGCCGTGGCGGTCGTTGATTTGCTTGAAGTGATCCAGATCCACCATCACCAGCGCCAACCCATGGCGAGCCTGGCGGGCCTGAGCCAGCAAATCCGGCAGGGTTTCGTGCAGGTAGTGGCGGTTATACAGGCCGGTGAGTGCATCGCGGTGGGCACGCGCCTGCAATTGCGCCTGCAAGGCAGAGACTTTATCCAGCTGTTCGCGCAACTGCCGGTTGGCGTCTTCCAGCATGGCCTGATAGCGGCGGCGCTCGGCCACATTGCGCGTCATGCCGATATAACCGCACAGCACGCCATGAGCATCGTCGATGCGGGTGGACACCACTTCCACCCACACCTCCTCGCCATTGGCGCATTGCTGCGGCGCCTCAAAACGCAGGGTGGGCGGCAGCGGCAGGCCTTGCTCCAGACACTGCTGGCGCTCGGCCACCACACGGGCCAGAATCGCCTGGCCACGGGGAGAAAACAGACTGAACACCGATTGCCCCAGCACCGCCCCGCGCGCCACCCCGCGCAAGCGCTGATCAGCCGCGCTGATGTAGGTGATGTGCATGTCGCGGTCCAGCTGCCAGATGACGTCTTCGCTGTTTTCCGCCAGAAAGCGGTAATGCGCCTCGCTGTCGCGCAACAAACGCTCGGCCTCGTGCTGGGCGGTGATGTCCTCGGAAAAAATCGCCACCCGGCACACCTCGCCGTCGCGGTCCATCACCGGCACCGCCGACGTACGGTAATGCTGGCCATCGCGGTGATCTTCGAACACCTGCGGCTGGCGGCTGGCGGTCACCGCCTGCAAGCGCCGCTGGCGCGAGGCGGCCACTTCCACCGGAAACAAATCAAACAAATACAGGCCCAGCGCCTGCGCTGGCGCCAGGCCCAGTCGGGCAGCGCCGGCACGATTGATGGTGAGAATACGCCCGTCACGATCAAGCAGCATCGACGACGCGGGCGCAGCGTCGATCAAGGCCTGAACATCCAGCAAGGTGGACGCCAATGCTTCGATCATGCCGTGACTGGAAGCGGGAGCGGCCATGGCTGCACCAAAAAAGGACAAGCGGCTAGTGTGTCACTCATATGGCATGATGCGCCACGGTTTTTTCATCAGCTTTTCATCTCGCCGCACACAGTGTCGCACGCACGCATCAGCCCAGCCGCCCCGCTTGGCTGGACAAGCCGGCAAAGGCACAATGCCAGTTTTGCCCGACACCTCATCATGCGCATTTCTGTCCCGCTGGCTCACGCGTATCGACTGCTCAACCACGGCCCGCTTACCCTGATCAGCAGCGCCCACGCCGATCAGCGCAATATCATGGCCGCCGCCTGGGCCATGCCGGTGGATTTTCAGCCGCCCAAGGTGGCGGTGGTGATCGACAAAAGCAGCCATACCCGCCAGCTGATTGAAGCCAGCGGCCATTTTGTGCTGGCGCTGCCCGGCCAGCAATTGGCGCGCACGGTGTTGCAACTGGGCAGCCACAGCGGCCGCGACATCGACAAATTCGCCGCCTTTGGCCTGCATGGCGCCAGCGCTGAACACGGCGGCGGCCTGCTGCTGGACGGCTGCGCCGCCTGGCTGGAATGCAAAATCCTGCCCGAACCGGCCATGGCCGAACGCCACGATATGTTTCTGGCCGAAGTGCTGGCGGCCTGGGCGGATGATCAGGCCTGGTGCGACGGCCGCTGGACCTTTGCCGATCCGGCGCTGCGCACCTTGCACTATGTGGCCGGCGGGCAGTTTTTTGTCACTGGCGATAGCCTGGTGATTGAACAAAGCTAACCCAGACGCCTGGTGCGCGTGAATTTGTGAATTTACAGATGCGCCAGCGCCATACCGCCCAGCACCACGCCAGCACCGGCGGCCAGATAGGTGGCGTAATTCAGCCAGCGCCGCCGGGTCAGCAAGGACACCGCCGCCAGCGAAATGGCCACCTGAATGCCGGTCATCGCCTGCGCCCAGCGGTGATGCAGGTGCATGGCTTCGTCGCTCTTGTGCTCGAACCCTTGTGATTCGGCCTCCAGCTTTTCAGCGGCGGCCTTGATCTCGGCCTTCTCGGCGCGGTAACGCTCGATGTCTTTCTGGTATTTGTCTTTGTTGGCGGCATCCTGACTCAGCGACAGCGCCAGTTCGGCCAGGTTTTGCTTATTGCTCTTGGCCTGATAGTAATTCCACTGATTGGCCGCCTCGGTTTTTTTAATCGCCGCGGCGTTTTTCATCAGCATTGCCTCGTTTTGCGTCGCGCCGCCGGAATAACTGAACAGCGCGCCCACCGTGGACATCACCGCCGTCATCACCGCAATGCGCGATGCAAAACTGTCCCCCGAATGCCCACCATGCTCGACAGCATGATCGTGCGGGCCGTGCACATGAAAACCATGACCTGACATGACAACTCCTGGATTGAATATATTTACCAAACTGGCGGCATATGGCGACAGTAGATATCAAATCAAGAGCCGGATACAAAAAAATAGCGCGCCCACAGCGGGGCGCGCAATATTTTCAGACGGGCGCTCACCAACAGCACAGTGCGGCTCACCCCACTCAGCCAAGCAGTCCGGGTAGGCAGTCAGGCGTGTGCCTGCAGACAGTACAACACCTCAGACAAGGTCACACCACAAGGCCAGGGGGGGTTGGTGAGCAGCGCGATTAGTGACCGGCGTGGGCCCCGGCAGCCGCCGGCATGGCGCCCACCTTGTCCACATGCACATCCACCTTCACTTCGCCGGCCTTCTCAAAGCGCAGGGTCATCGGAATCTTGTCGCCTTCTTTCAGCGGCTGCTTCAAATCCATCAGCATGATATGCAGGCCACCCGGCTGCAGCTTGACCGTGGCGCCGGCTTCAACCGGAATATCCGGGATCTGGCGCATTTTCATCACGCCATTGTCGTTCAGATGCGTATGCAGCTCGGCGTGGTCGGCCACGTCAACACTGGCGGCCACCAGGCGGTCGGCCTGCTTGCCGGTATTGCTCACCGTCAGGTAAGCCGCGCCGTTCTTGGCTGCGCCTGGCGTGGCGCGCGCCCAGGGGTGGTCGATTTTCAGCTCGCCCACCGCATAACCATGGGCATGGGCCAGCGAAGCAGCGGCAAACAGGGCGAGGGCGAGCAGGCGTTTCATCGTTCATCTCCAGGGCGGCGCAACGCCGCAAATAACAGGCGGCGATGATAGCCGGCGTGAGGCAGCGCCGACAATGCGGCAAATTGTCGCACCCTCAGCGCCGACGCCACACCATCCAGTGCTCGCGCCCGGCAAACACCGGCAGGCTATCGCTGGCCGGCTCGCGGCTTTCCAGGGTGAAATGCCCGCCCAACAGCTCGACCAAGCGCGCCTCGCTGATGCCAAACGGCGGGCCCTTGGGCGTGTCGGCAATAAAGAAATACCCGGCCAGCACGCCGCCGGGGCGCACCAGGCGGGCGGTTTGCGCCGCCCAGTCGTCCCAGGTTTTTGGCGGCAGCGCGCACAACAGCGCGCGCTCGTACAGCCAATCAAACGGCGCGTCGTCCAACTGAAAAAAATCGCCCTCGCGCACGCAGTCGGCGTGCTCGCCCAGCACCTCGCGCGCGCGCGCCACCGCCGCCGCGCTGAAATCCACCGCCAGCACCTTGGCGCCATGTTCGGCCAGGCCGCGCACCTCGTAGCCACTGCCGCAGCCCGGCGCCAGCACCCGTTCGCCCGGCGGGCGGGCAGCGGCAAACGCCACAAACTGGCTGGGCATCTGCCCGGCATCCCACGGAATCACGCCCTGCTGGTAGCGGGTTTCCCAAAAATCTGCACGCGAGCTGTCTTGCGCCATGGGGGAGGGCTCCTGTCAATTCAGATAAAGCGCAAGTGTGCCGTGGCCAGCCGCCGGGCGCAATCAACCGGCCTGCAATTGGCGGCCCACTTCGGCCAGGCGCGCCAGCACCGGCTCGTCCAGGGCAAAGCCGGCATTCAGCCGTAAACAGTGACCAAAACGGCCACTGGGCGAAAACAGCGCCCCCGGCACAAAGCTCACCCCAGCCGCCAGCGCCTTGGGATAGTGGGCCAAGGTGTCGCACTCGGGCGGCAGCGTCACCCACAAGAAAAACCCGCCGGCCGGGGTATTCACCTCGCTGCCGGCCGGGAAATGCCGGCGCACGGTGTCGGCCAGCCGCGCGCGATTGCTGGCCAGGGTGTCGCGCAGCCGCGCCAGCCGGCGGTCGGGGCGGCTATCGCGCAGATAGCTGGCGACTGCCATTTGATTGGGAATCGACGTGCTCAGGGTGTTCATTAATTTATGCAGCAGCGCGGTTTCGGTGTGGCGGCCGGCGGCCAGCCAGCCGATGCGCGGCGCCGGCGAAAACGCCTTGGCAAAGGTGCCGCAATACAGCACGCGGCCGTCGCTGTCGTGGTGCTTGAGCGGCGGCGGGCTGCCGCCGGGCGGCAGCAGCTCGCGGTAGGCGTCGTCTTCGATGATGGCAAAATCGTGCTCGCCAGCCAGCGCCAGCAGGCGCGCGCGCGCCGCCGCCGGCATGATCGCCCCCAGCGGGTTTTGCAGCGAGGGCATCAGCATGCAGGCGGCAATACGATGGCGGCCCAGCGCCTGCGCCAGATCGTCCACGTCCAGGCCGGTGCGTGGGTCGGTGCGGATTTCCAGCGCCTGCATGCCATTGGCCTCGATGGCGTAGAGCATGCCGTAAAACGCCGGGGATTCCACCGCCACCACCGCGCCGGGGCGGGCAACGGATTTCAGCGCCAGATTCAGCGCCTCCATGGCGCCGCAGGTAATCAGCAATTCGTCTTGCTGCAAGCGAAAACCATGATGCAGCGCGCGGCGGACAATCTGCTGGCGCAGGGCATCATGGCCGGGCGGCAGGTCGGTCAGGCCACGGGCGGGGGAGAATTTGCGCACGGCGCGGCGCAAGTGGTCGTTGACGCCGGCAATATCCAGCCAGGCCGGGTCGATAAATGGCGAGCCAAACGGCGCAATCGCCGGGTCGCGCAGCGCCTCAAACAGCCGCAAGGCCAGGGTGGCGATGCTGACCGGCGCGGGCTGGCCAGCGGGCGAGGGATAACCGGGCTGACGCGGCTGGGCCACAAACAAACCCAGACGCGGCCGGGTTTCAATCCAGCCGCCGGCGTGAAGCTCTTCTACCACCCGCCGCGCCGTGGTCAGGCTGACATTGTGGCGGGCGGCCAGCTCGCGCACCGCCGGCAAGCGCGCGCCAGCGGGCAGCCGGCCGCTGGCGATGGCGTCGCGCCAGTGGCGAAACACCTGCTGATACAGCCGCGCCGGCGCTGGCCCATCCAGAGTCAAGGGGCGGCCCGCTTACAGCGACGGAACCAGCCGCTGCACATACTGCTGCAACAACACCAGCTTGCCATGAAAGAAATGCCCAACGCCGGGGAACACCACCACCGGCAGGCTTTGCGGGCGCGCCCAATCCAGCACCTGCGCCAGGCTGATCACCTCGTCGTGCTCGCCGTGAATCACAATGGTGTCGGCCGGCACATGGGGCATGGCGTATTTGGGCGACACCGCCGCGCCCAGCATGATCAAATGGCGGGCGTCGATGCGCTGGCGCAGTTGCGCGGCCACATAGCTGCCAAACGAGAAACCCGCCAGCACCAGCGGCACATCGCCATGCTGGGCGCGGGCGTAGTCCACCACCGCCTGGGCGTCGTCCACTTCACCGTGGCCATAGTCGTGCTCGCCGCCGCTATTGCCCACCCCGCGCAAATTGGGGCAGTAGCAGATATAGCCATGCTGGCTGAGCGCGCGCGCCGTGGTCTGCACCACTTTATTGGTGTTCGTGCCGCCTTGCAGCGGGTTGGGGTGGGCAATCAGGGCGATGCCGCGCGGCGCGCCGTCCTTGGGGGCAATCACCAGGGTTTCCAGCTGGCCCACCGGCCCGTCGAGATAAATCGGCTCTTGTTGCAGTTTAAGCATGGTCAGACAGCTTCAGGCGTTCCACCACCCGGCCGTTGACCAGGTGTTCGTCGATGATTTCGTCAATATCGGTCTTGTCCACATAGGTGTACCAGACCGCTTCCGGGTAGACCACCAGCACCGGGCCTTCGCCGCAGCGCTCCAGACAGCCGGCTTTCTGAAAACGCACCTTGCCCGGCCCGGCCAGGCCCATGGACTTGATGCGGCCCTTGGCGTGGTCCAGCGCCTCGCTGGCGCCCAGCGCGTTGCAACAGCTTTCGCCCTCGGCGCGCTGATTGGTGCACAAAAACACATGGCGAGCAAAATAGCTCATGGTCAATCTCCTTGATCCCAGCCGGACACTTGTTGCGGCGAGGCGTTTTCAAAGCGGGAATAATGCCCCAGAAAGGTCAGCGGCACGCGGCCGGTGGGGCCGTTACGCTGCTTGCCGATAATGGCCTCGGCCATACCCTTGAACTGCGAATCCGGGTTGTAATACTCGTCGCGGTACATAAACACAATCAAATCAGCATCTTGCTCAATGGCGCCGGATTCGCGCAAATCCGACATCATCGGGCGCTTGTCGGTGCGCTGCTCCACCGAGCGCGACAGCTGCGACAGCGCAATCACCGGCGCTTGCAGCTCTTTGGCCAGCGCCTTGAGCGAGCGGGAAATCTCGCCCAGCTCCGAGGCGCGGTTTTGGTCGCGGCGGTCGCTGGAGCCGCTCATCAGCTGCAAATAGTCAATCACGATCAAGCCCAGCTGGCCGCCCATCTTGCGCGCCAGCCGGCGCGCGCGGCTGCGCAGCTCCAGGCCAGACAAGCCGGGGGTTTCGTCGATAAACAACGGCGCCTCCCACAGCCGCGACACCGCCATGCCGAACTTGTCCATCTCTTCGTCCGACAACTGGCCGGTGCGCAGCGCGTGCTGATCCAGCCGGCCCACCGAGCCAATCATCCGCATCGCCAGCTGGGTGGCGCCCATTTCCATCGAGAACACCGCCACCGGCAAGCCGGTGTTCAGCGCGACATTCTCGGCAATATTCATCGAAAACGCGGTTTTACCCATCGACGGCCGGCCGGCGACAATCACCAGATCGCCCTTTTGCAGGCCGGAGGTTTTTTTGTCCAGATCGACAAAGCCAGTAGGAATGCCGGTCACATCGTCCAGATTGTCGCGGCCGTACAGCTCGTTCACCCGCTCCACCACTTCGGTGAGGATCTGCTCCATATTGAGAAAATCCTGCTGCGAACGCGCCGTGCTCTCGGCAATGCGAAACACCTTGGTTTCCGCCTCGTCCAGCAGCTCGCGCGCATCGCGGCCCATCGGGTTATACGCCGAATCGGCAATCTCGGTGCCAATCTGCGCCAGCTGACGCATGATCGAACGCTCGCGCACAATCTCGGCGTAGCGCTTGATATTGGCCGCCGACGGGGTGTTTTGCGCCAGCGTGGCCAGATA